>SDBT01000410.1_pt1 | contig 66989 bp, 97 predicted proteins | sample 2277101 | NCBI WGS metagenome assembly SDBT01 (sample SAMN10404973, study PRJNA504765) | marine sediment metagenome | isolation source: marine sediment core GS10_PC15, 103 cmbsf | place: Arctic Ocean: Southern Knipovich Ridge | collected 2010 | reverse complement strand
TGACGGCCAAAGGCGTAGCCATTGCCCCGCCGATGTTCACGGTCGAGAGCGAGGAAGGCGATATGCTGGAGGTTCGCTATGACGGCGAAATCGTTGGGGTGTCCAAACACGTCGTTGCCGATGCCCCAGCCGACATCGTCAAAACGTGTGACCATTGGGGTTTGATTCAAAAACACACAACGGCGGTGCCGTTCGTGGGCCCCGCAGACGCCAAGCTGATGTTCGTTGCGGGCGCCCCCACCGAGCTCGAGCTTGCCCGTAAGCAAGCGCTCATCGGCGACAACGGCATCACATTCGAAGAGCTGTACCTACAACCGTTGGGCCTGACGAAACGCGACGTCGCCGTGGGGTTTGCCATGCCTGTGCTGCCGTTGGGCGACGAGCTTAACCCGGCGTTGTGCGAGAAATGGGGGCACCATCTCGTTGCTGCGATGAAAGCTTATCCGAACGCTAAAATCGTCGCGTTGGGCAACGTGGCCCGCGACGTGTTAAAATCCGCCGGCGTCGTCGCGTTTTATCTTCCCCACCCATCGCCCGTCCGGCGGCACGGCAATTCCGGCGAAGTGACCCGAAAGCTTCGCGCCATCGCCAAAGCACTTGACGGCATGCCGTCACAAGTGGCACATTCAGATCGACCGCAAGGAAGCACGCCGATCAAAGGCGCAGCTCTTGCAAACCTCGCTGACGTCATAAGCGAGTCGTGGAAGACGGGTCGCGTGACGTGTCGCGTGATCAAAGCTGCGGAAGAGAAGCAGATCGTCTACGGTGTCGTCCTCGATCCATATGACGTCGACCTGCAGACCGAATGGGTCCCTCCCTCAGCAATTGAGTCAACCGCACACGGCTTCTTGAAGAAGTCTCGTGTTATCGGGTTCGAGCACATTGAGCGTGCAGAAGCCCAAATCGTAGAGAGCTGGGTAGAGCCGTACCCCTCTAAAGCCGATTACAAAGCGGCGATGGAGAACCGGCCGCACACGGTGTACACGCGGAAGTTCGGTGACGACGAGATTCATTCGGGAACGTGGATGGCTGGCGTACAAGTTGGAGATCGAGAGTGGGCGATAAAAAAGCAAGGAAAGCTCAACGCATTCAGCGTGGGCGGGTTCTCTTTCAAAACGAAGGTGCCCATCGGCGCGATGCCCGAGGTCAAGTTCATCCGACTCATCGAAGCGCCGGCCTAATTCTGGTCGAAGGGCATCGTGCCCCCTGACATAATCACCATGTTGAGCGGGCTGACAACGGCCGAGCTCACGCTCACCAAGCGAGGCGTCAATAATCGGCGTTTCGCTATGACCAAGGGAGGTATTCCAATGGACCCCGAAGTTCTGGCAGCTCTGATCGGAACGCCGGCCGAAGGCGAGACCGAATTTCTCAAAACCTTGAAGTCGGTGGGTGTCACCGATCAAGAAAAGATCGACGCCGCCGTCGCTCAATTCCGCATCCAAAAAGGGATGAAAGACCTCGTGCCTGACAGCGTCATGGCCGCGGTCGCCAAAGCGGCCGGGTACGAAGGCACCGCCAAGGCCGTTACGCCCAACGAGGGCGAAGACGACAAAAAGCCCGACGCGACGTCCGGCAAGGTCGATCCCAAGGCCAAGCAGAAGGACCCGCTCGGCAAATCGGCGGATCCCGTTGATCTGTCTCAACTCGATCCTACTGCCAAGGCTAAGGTCGAGGCCATCTTCAAGTCGCACGCCGATATGGCCACCAAAAGCGGCGAGCTCGAGGCGGTGGTTAAGTCGTTGGCGGGCGAGGTCCAAGGCCTCAAGGACGACAAGCTCGAGATCCATTACGTCGCCAAAGCGGCCAAGGACTTCTCGCACTTGCCGTTGGGCGACCAAGCTCTTGGGCTGATGCTCAAGTCGGCGCATGATCTCAATCCTGATTTCGCCAAGGGTTTTGAAACGTTGCTCGGCCGCATGGACGAGATGGTCGAGAAATCGGCCATGCTCACCAACATGGGCGCGGTTCAAAAGGCGAGCGAAGGCGACGCATGGGGCAAGCTCCAAGCGTTGGCGAACGGCATCGTTCAAAAGTCAGCCGAAGGCGGCAAGGAAATGTCGAACTCGCAAGCGCTCGACTTGGTCCTCAAGTCGGACACCGGCAAGCAACTCTATCGCGAATACTTGGGCGACAACCCGCGTCAGCGGGGCGACGTCTACTAAACCCGAGGCCCGCGCCGATTCATAGGCGCTCCCTTTTCTCCGGCCCCGGTAGGGGCCATCGAAGGAGTCAGACATGGCGTATGAGAATGTACGGCGCGGGGGTATCCCCGGCGCCGTCGCCTCAGGCGACCTGACGGCCAAGCAGTTTTTCTTTGCCATCGTCGACGGCGAAAAGACTGTGGGCCTCGCAGGAAACGGGGCGGCTGCAGACGGCGTCATCCAGAACAAGCCGAACACAGGGCAGGCGGTTTCACTTGCCATCCCGGGTGACACCAGCAAGGTGGTGTCGGCTACAGCCGTTGATGCGGGGGATGACGTATCGTCCGACGCGAATGGCAAGGGTGTTGTGTCCGCCAGCGGTGATTACATCCTGGGCAAGTGCCTCACGGCCGTTGCCAACGCGGATGAGCTCATGACCGTTCAACTCTCAACCCCGGGACGGACCGCTTAACCCTTTAAGGGAACGGCAACCGCACCTGAAGAAAAGGAGTTGAGCTATGCCTCAGCCAACCGCATCAGACGTACATGTAAACATGCCGCTGACCTCGATCAGCGTTGCGTGGCAGCAAGATCAACGAGAATTCGTGGCCGATCGGGTGTTCCCGATCGTCCCCGTCCAACACCAAGGCAATCGCTACTACGTCTACGACCGGGACAATTGGTTCCGGGCGCAGGCGGAGAAGCGCGCGCCGTCGACCGAATCCGCTGGTTCCGGCTTCACGCTGGACAACACGCCGACCTATTTCGCCGACGTCTTCGCGTTTCACAAGGATGTCGACGACCAGATCCGGTCTAACCAGGATCAAGTGGTCGACATTGACCGCGATGCCACGGAGTTCGTGTCTCGCGATCTGTTGCTCAAGAAAGAGCTCACTTGGGCCGCGAAGTATTTCACCACCGGCGTGTGGACGGGGTCAACCACGGGCGGCGATGTCACCCCTGGCACCTTGTGGGACGTCGGAGGGTCGACGCCCATCGAGGACATGCGGGCGCAGCTGCTCGCGACCAAGCGTCGCACGGGCTTTCGCGCCAACAAGATCATCATGGGCGAGGAAGTTTGGAACGTCCTGCAGGATCACCCAGACTTCCTCGAGCGCATCAAGTTCACCCAAACCGCGATCGTCACCACGGGGCTGCTCGCAGCCGTGCTCGGCGTCGACGAGGTTATGGTGGCGGGGGGCGTTCAAAACATCAGCATCGAAGGCGCCGCCGAGGATATGCAGTTCATCTTCGGCAAGTCGGTGTTGATCGTTTACGCGGCTCCGCGTGCGGGTTTGCTCACTCCAACAGCTGGCTACACCTTCTCGTGGGCCGGACTCTTTGGAGCGGGCGCTTTGGGCACTCGCATCTTGCGGTTCCGCATGGAGCACCTGAAGTCTGACCGCGTGGAAGGTGAGATGGCGTACGACCAAAAGGTCGTCGCCCCTGAGATGGGGGCGTTCCTAACGGGCGTCATTTCGTAGTAATGAAGTCGTAGGACTGGCGGCGGTGCTCTGCGGGGACCGCCGCTTCCTTACGGTTTTTTGGAGATACGACAATGCCAGCTGCGCCGAAGATCGATGTGCAAGCCCAGATTTTCACCGCTGGTGACATGTCTGGCAGCATCCAATCGACGCCGGTGCTGCTTGCCGCTCATCGCCATCTCGCCATCCAAGCGGTGTGGACGGGCGAGCCGTTCGGCGATCTGCAGCTGCAAGTGACCGTCAACGGCGTTACGTGGACCGACCAAGGGTCATCCGTGGCTGCTGGCGGCGCCGCCGGGAATGCTGTGTTCAGCGAGGTTGCGCCGTGGGAGCAAGCCCGGTTGGCCTACGTCTTCGCGTCTGGTACGGGTGTCCTCAACGCTTTCTCAATCACCAAGGAGTAAATTTTGGGATACACACTTCTTCGACCGATGAAGGTCCAGAAAGCCGACGGCTCTGTAGAGCTGCGCCAAGCAGGCGAACCTGTTCCTGAAGCCGCAACATGGGCCAACCCTGGCGTTTGGATTAAACGCGGTTGGATTCAAGCGGATGATCACGCCACCTCGATGGAATCTGGGTATACCCGCGGGAAGCTCAAACCCATGATCCCCGCCGGCCCCGCCGCTATCGCGCGTTCCACATCTCATGTTCCGGTCCCGGGCAAACCGTTGCCGGGAGTGATCCCGACCGTCGAACAGATTATGGCGGCCGGTTACGACGCGCGGAACGCCCATGTTATTTTCGCCAGAGAGCAAGCATTGGCCGACGGCGCCGGCCCCAACGAGTCCGAGAAGGCTGGGCAGTTGGCCGGCGAAGCGTGGGACGTTGTTGCACCGTCCGCCGCCGCCTCGCCGCCACTCGACGAAGATCAGGACACGATCTCAGAGCTCAAAAAGATGTTGCGTGAGGATCTGGAAAAGCTGGCGGCAGAGCATGAAATCGCCGATCCAAAATCCTACCCCAACAAGGAAGAATTGGCGTTGGCGATCTTGGCCAAGGTCAAACCCGAGCCTGATGCGCCGTCCAACGAGGCGACGCCCGACGCATCGTCTGATGCGCCGTCCAACGAGGCGACGCCCGACGCATCGTCTGACGCGTTGGTGATCGATGAAAGTTTGCTCACCGAGTTGCTGGCTCTAGATCGCTCTGAGCTCGACGGTTTGGCAACCGATCAAGGTATCAAGAATCCTGAGGCGCTCGAGCATAAGGCGGTCGCCGAGGCGATCTTGGAAGCCGCTGGCTAAACACGGTGGCGATTCGATTCACATATAACGGCGATCCTTCGAGCTCGCCGTTGAACGGCGCGCGATTCCTGATCGGCGACACGATCAGGAAGTTCCCGATGTTCGATGATCGCGAGATCAACGCGCAGCTGGCGAAAACGCCCAACGAGCGTTTGGCCGGCGCCGAGCTCTTGGACATCAAGGCCAGGCAGTTTGCGCGGCTGGCCAACGAACAAGTGGGCGACGTGTCCAAGCAGTTTTCCAAAGTCGCCGAGCAAATGAAGCTCTGCGCCAAAGAGTTACGAGACGAGGCTTTGAAGCGGGCGAAGCCGTTCTTTGGTGGGTTGTCGAAAGACGGCAAACGACAACTTGCGTTGGATGACGACGCTGTACAGCCGGCGTTTTCGATCGGCATCACCGACGATCCGACGGCCACCCAACTCAATCGAGACTTGCGTGATCTGCACGGGTTCTTGGGCTCAGGGGTAGCATGATGCCGTCCAAAGTGGTGGATCGCGACATGGGCTTCGATGCTTACATGAACGGTCTGAAAGATCTCGACGGCGCTCGTGTCAAGGTCGGCATCCAAGGCCGTGAGGCGGCTCAGATTCGTCCAGGCGGCATTTCTATGGTCGAGTTGGCGACGATCCACGAATTCGGCGCGCCGGCGGCCAACATCCCGCAACGGTCGTTCGTTCGCGCAACCGGTGACGCCAACGCCGCCAAATATGTTCGACTTCAAACGAACATTGTTCGCCGGTTGGGCAAACGCCCCCAAGCGATCGACGTCAAACGCGAGTTGTTCGTGTTGGGCGAGATCGTCCGCGGCGACATGATCAACTTGATTCGCGCTCGCATCCCGCCGCCGCTAAAGCCGGCGACCATCGCGCGCAAATTCGGCGAAGACGTTCCGCTGATCGACACCGGGCAGCTCATAGGTTCGATCGCATCGGTGGTGATCGCGTGACTGGTTTAGCGCAAGCCATGGGCATCCCATCCGCCAACCTGGCCGAAGCAGTGTTGGATTGCGCCGCGCCGGTGACGTTGTTGCGCGCGTCGCCATCTGCCACCCAACGCGCCGCACGTGGGCGCGTTAACCCGCCAGTTGTGACTTCCAGCCGGATCAGTCTTTCGGTTCAGCCGATGAAGCAGAGCGAGCTCAAGCTTTTGCCCGAAGGCATGCGTAACGGCGGCGCCGTAAAATGCTACGGGACCGACGAGCTCAAGACCGTCGAAACCAGCGCTTGCAAGTCCCCGGATCTATTCATCAGCAAGGGCATCACCTACCAAGTTATGTCAGTAGATGACTGGGAAGATGCCGGCGGATACTTCAAAACGATAGCCACTCGGGTGAACCGATGACGGCCCTCGTCTTGCCAGCCGAAGAGCTGCAGCCGGTCGATTGGCGCACGATCGATGACGCATGCGTCGCGTGGCTCGAAGCTGTGATGGGCTCTCGCATCGCATCGGGCGACATCATTTGGGAAAACCAAAAAGTTGCTCAACCGCCGTACCCCTATCTGTCGTTGTTGCGCGACACAGAGATCGACGAAGGCGGCGCCGACGAGATCCGTCGACGGACCATCGACGCAGACGGCAAGATCTTGGGCGTCGACCCCACAGCTGGCGCAGCGGCCACCAACGAAGAGATAGCTTATCAACCGATCGTGTGGACTCTGACGATTCAAGCCCACGCTGATCCCGACGGCGGCGGCAACGATCCCGGGTGCAACCCCATGCAATTGCTCGGCCGCGTCAAGCGGTCTCTGGGCCAAACAACCACGATCGATCGCCTCCGCGCCGCCGGCATGTCGATCGTCGACAAGTCGCAACTCACAGATCTGTCTTTGGTCATCAACGGCAATTGGACGTCACGTGCGTCTTTTGATGTGTCGCTGCGCACAGCTTCAGTGATGGTTGAAGAAATCGGATTCATCGACAAGGTGCAGGTGTCATCCGCTCCGCTCGGTGTGGACTTCACCGTGGACGCCAGCTAAAGGAAGGGTTCTCATGCCAGTTTCAGCCATAGTCGACGTACAGATTACAAAGCAGACCGCCTCGCTGACGCGCGCCGGTTTCGGCACGCCGATGATCTTGAGCTCTGAAGCGACGGGCTTGTTGGCATCGCTCACGAAAGTCTACGGGACGGACGTGGCCGAGTTGGCCGCTGATGGTTTTGACCTGAATGGCATTACCGCCAAGAAATTCAGCGCCATTATCTCGCAAAACCCAAAAGTCGATAGCATCATCGTGGCGAAGCGCGAAACTTTGCCCCTCAAAACGCTCGACATCACGCCGATCGCCAAGAACCTCACGGCGTATTCGATCACGATCGCAGGTGTTGGCCCGACGGCGACGGCGCCGGCGGAGGTCTTCACTTTCACGTCAGACGCAACGGCGACACTTGCCGAAATTATCGCTGGCTTGGTGGCAGCCATTAACGGCGGCACGATGGACGTGCTTGCTACGAATGTGGGCCCTGATACGAGCATCAAGATCGAGAAGGCGGACACACCTGGCGGTTCTGCGACCGCCGGCGTGTCGTTCCGGTATCTGGTGAACGACCGCAGCTTGCTCGAAGTCCAAAACGTCACACCCGATCCTGGTGTGGTGGTGGACTTGACGTCCGTTCGCACGGCGATCGACGGGAACGATACGTGGTACGCGTTGTTTCTCGACAACTCGGGCAAAGCCGAGATCGAATCTCTCGCGTCCAACATCGAAACGCTGATCAAGCTCTTCATCGCCGAAACCAGCGATGCCGATGTTCCTACTTCCGCAACCACCGACGTCGCTTCGGTGTTGCAGTCCAACAATTACATCAGAACCGCGACGATGTGGCACCCGGATCCCGACAACGGACCGGGGGCAGCGTGGGCGGGCAAAGCGTTGCCGTCGGATCCCGGGTCGATCACCTGGAATCTTCTGCAAGGCATCGTCGGCGTTCCAGCGACGAAGTTTACCACCGATGAATTGGGTTTCTTGAAGGCGAAGAACGTCAATCGTTTCGTCTTGCTGGCGGGACAAACGGCACCGCAAGAAGGCAAGACGTCTGGTGGGGAGTTCATCGACATCACCCGCGGAATCGATTTCATCCAAGCGCGACTCGAGGAAAACATTTTCCTCAAGCTGCTACAGCTACCCAAGATTTCGTTCAGCGATCCAGGCATCAGCGTGATCGAAAACGAGGTGCGCGGGGTGATGAGCTTGGGCGTCACGAGAACCATATTCCTCGCTAACCCGGCGCCGACGGTCAGCGTACCGTTTGCCGTGGATGTCGACGTGCTTGACAAAGCGAATCGCTTGCTGCCCGACGTCAAGTTCGACGCGAAATTGGCAGGGGCGATCCACATCGTTGAAGTCCGCGGCGTCGTGTCGCTGTAAGGAAGGTGCACCAGTATGGCAGTCAAGACCTACAACCCGGCGGACGTTATCATCACCTTTGCGGGTGTGGTCATCGATGGTTTTGAGGATGGTACCTTCCTCACGATCGGGCGTAACAACGATAGTTTTGCGGACGGCACTGGATCCGATGGCGAAGGGTGGCGGGCGAAGTCCAACGACAAGTCTGGCATAGCCACGCTCACCTTGTTGCAAATGAGCGCGTCCAACGACGCGTTGTCCGCCATCCACGCGCTCGACGAAGCCAGCGGGGATGGCATTGGCTCGTTGTTGGTCAAAGACAACTCTGGCAGGTCTTTGTATTCCGCCGAGACCGCGTGGCTTCAGAAACCTGCGGACGGGGAGTTCGCGCGCACCAAATCGAGCCGTGAATGGGTCATCAAGACTGATGATCTCGATATCTTCGTCGGCGGCAACTAGCCCCTAGACACCCATCACCCCATCGGTGTAGGTTCCTGTCTATGAGCCAGACGGACGAATCGGCCAAGACGATTGGCCCCGACACTTACAAAGTGTTGATGCTCGATCCTTTGACCGCTAGCGACTTGCTGCTCGACCTGACCAACATCTTCGGGCCAGGTGTGAGCGCGGTGATCTCTGGGATCATCAAATCTCCTGACTCCCGAGGCGCCATCCAGCAGCTTTGGGCTGGCGTGAACGCCAAGGGCGAAGCGGTGGAGCAAGGAGATGACGCGTCCTCTGGTGGATCCATCGTTGTGCAAGATCTTCTCGGCGACAACCTAGAACGTGCCATCGTGGATTTCTTGGGCCGACTCACCCGAGAGAAGCAGCGCGAGATCATTGAGACCATGACGGGCGTGACGTCGGTGAAGAAGGGCGAGAAGTGGCCCGCGCTCAAGTCGGTCTTCGACGCCCACTTCCGCGGGCGCCCCAAAGCGATGTACGCGTGGCTCGGCTTTGCGCTGTCCACTCAGTATAAGGATTTTTTTTCGCCCTAGGCCGGCGCTATAAGCCTCGTCGGCCCCGTCGGCCCGATGGTTCGATAGAGCTCCCTGCTCATCTGCAGCGCGGGCACAACATTGACAGGCTTGTGTTGGCTGGCTTGGCAACCTTGGAAGAGATCCGCCGTTCGTGGGACATCTGCGAGGTGTTTAGGTACAATGAGTTGCTCGACATCCGTGAGGATGCCGAATGGTTGGCCACCAAAAAGAATCCCTAGATGGCACTCCGCGAGATCATCCTCGAGCTCGGCGTCGACGTTGAAGTCGACAAGCTCGACGCCGCCACAAACGCAATCGATAGCTTGAAAGATGGCGCGGTCAAGCTCGCGGCGTTGTTCACCACAGGAGCGGTAGCCGTTGGCTTCAAGAATTTGATCGGCTTCGCGTCGGCAGGGGCCGAGCGGATCAATAAATTTGGTGCTGTCTTCCAAGACTCAAGTGAAGGCATTCAGCAGAAAATCGATGAGATCAGTGCGCGTACCAAGATAGCCGCGCCTTTGCTTCAAAGCTTCACCGCAAATCTAGGTGCCATCACCAAGCCCGCGCTCGGCAGCGCCAAGGCCGCCGGCGAGTTGGCCGCGGCTATGTCAGAAGCGGCTTTGGACATTGCGTCATTCAATGACGTGGAACCATCAGACGCGTTTGTGGCTATTCGCTCTGGCCTGATCGGCTCTGCCGAACCGCTACAACGCTTCGGCGTGGACGTAAGAGTCGCGGCTTTAGAGGCCGAAGCTTTGCGCTTGGGAATCAAAGGCTCTATCCAAGCGATGACCGAAGGCCAACGCGTTCAATTGCGTTCGTCCGCCATCCTTCGCCAGCTCGGCTCCCAAGGCGCCTTAGGCGACGCCACCAGAACTTCCGATGAGCTTGCCAATGCGACCCGCGGCCTCAACTCGCAACTCATGCGGATGGCTGAATTTATCGGCGGGTTCTTCTTGGCCGACGCCCGCGATACCACCGTTCGACTGCGTGACATCGTGACAGCCATGAACGCTTGGATCTTGGCGAACCGCGAGCTGATACAGCAGCGCGTCGACAAGGTGCTGCAGGTCATCAACAATACGATCAAAGCGATCGAATTCGGGATCCGCTTTTTGATCGGGGCTTTTGGGACTTTGTCGGAGGTGATCGGCCCGGTGGCCGCCAACGTCCTAGCCGCGGTGGCGGCGATCGCTGTATTGGTCGCCATCTTGGGCGCACCTATCGTCGCGATCTTGGCGCTGGGCGCTGCCATTGGTCTGGTGATCGATGACTTGGTGATCTTCGCCGAAGGCGGCGAGTCGGTGTTCGGTTTATTGGTGGACGGCATCACGGAATTCCTTGGTAGATTTGACGAGGTGGGCCCTGCGTTTGAAAGCTTGATCACGATGTTGGGCACGTTGTTCCAATCGTTTTTTGCGGATGCCGATGAGGCTACGGGCGGGTTTTTAACAGGCATTTTTGAGAAGGCCATCGTCTTGTGGGATTCCGTCGTCACTGAATGGCTACCGGTTCTAGACAATTTTTTCGCCACAGCTTTGATCAAGATCGAGGAGTTCGCCAAGGTCGGAGTCGAAAAGGCTCGGGAGCTCTTTGGCACATTGGGGAGATTCATCGCCGAATCGTTGAAAAACATATTTAGCGGTACCATCGGGCGAATCATCATCGACTTATTGGGCGCCAAAGCTGGCGCCGTCGTCGGTGAATTCATCGGACGTTTGGTTGGTAAACTGCTTGGACAAATAACCGGCAAGGGCATCGTTGGTAGAGCAATCAGCTCACGGATCAGCGAGGAGCTTTTTGCTTTGGCTGGTAAAGGCGCCGGCGCCATCGCTGGCGGCTTAGGCGCGGACGAGTTAGCGTTGGGATTGCGCGAATTCTTGACCGCACCGCCGGCCGCCATAGCGCCTGCGGTGGCGGGCGGCACATCCATGGTCAACCAACCCAACATGGAAACGAACATCAACATTACAGCATCCGGGGCGAACGCCGATCCGCCGGTAATCGGCGGCGTGGTCAAGCGCGAGATCGCAGCGGCAAATGAGTTACTGTTGCGCCAAACGCGTGACGCCTTTACCGTTGCGAAGAGCGGCTAGACCATGTCATCGATCCTTGGCGCACTGTCATCCGGCAAGAAGAAGCTCACACGAGTCGCCATCGCCGACGACGATGAGCAGTTCATCGAGTTCGACGCAACGATCGCCGCTGCCCACGACGGCACAGCGACGATCACGAAGCATCCAGTCGAAGCTGGCTCGAATGTCACCGACCACATCCGGCGTGAGCCAGAGACGTTGAATCTCGAGGTCATCGAAAGCGACACGCCGTTGATCGTGGCCGCCAGCATTAACGCCCGGCCATCGGTGCCTGGTGGCAATCCTTCGACGCGGGCGGTGGACGCGTACGAATTTATCAAAGGGATCAAAGATCAAGGCAAAACGGTCACCGTTTCAACCAAGTTGCGCGACTATCCCAGTATGGCGATCGCCAGCGTCGGTGTGACCCAAGACAAAGATACCGGCAATATCGTGCGTATGAGGATCGGGTTGGAAGAGATCACGATCGCCGAAACGGGCACCGAACCAATACCTGAGCCCGTCAATGCGTCACGCACCCCCAGCGACGATTTGGGCAAGCAGAACAAGACACCTTCCCCAACGGAGGCCGAGTCCGAAGTAACCAGGGTCAGCGTGTTGCGTGGGCTTTTGGGAAGCTAACTGCGATGGCGACTTTCAGGCTACCCACCAGGCAGGATCGTGCCAACTATAAACTAGAGGTTGACCTCGATGACGTCACGTTCCGCTTGACGTTCAAGTTCAATAGCCGCGACGAAGCGTGGTACATGACCATATTCGACGCCAACGGCGTGCTCTTGCGTGCAGGCATCAAGCTAGTGAGTGAGTGGAGCCATCTGCGATTGTGGCAGGACTTCGACGTGCGCCCCGCGCGTGGGATTTTTACTCTGAACACTAACATAACGAGCAAACTCTCAAAGGCCGGCTTGAAACAACTCGGCACCGATGTGCTGTTCCTGTACGACGGCGAGAGTTGATCGGTGGCGAAGCTCTTCAATCGTGATCTCGTATTGAATGCGGGTGGGCTCGAGATCAGGACACGTGATCCCGAATCGCCGAACGCCCGACCCACGTTGCGTGTGGTCTTTCAGGTAGTGAGGAGCAGGACCAAAGATCCCAACACCGCCGACCTTTCGATCTATAACCTGAAGAAGTCCAACCGTGTGGCCTTGCAGGAAAAGGAGATCAACACGGTGTTACGAGCCGGATACGTCGACAACATCTCCCAGATCTTTGGTGGTCAACTGCAACGCGGGAGCAGCGTACGCGACGGCTCCGATTGGATCACCAGCATTCAAAGCGGCGACAGCACCAAGGCCTTCAAGTCATCGCGCATCTCCAAATCGTTCGGTGGGCCTGTGGACGTCCAAGACGTCCTCGAGAACGTCGCCAAGGAGCTTGGCGTCGGCTTGGGTAATCTCAAAGACAAGATCGCCGAAGGTGGAATCAGGGCCGGTCTGTCGCAGTTCAGCAATGGGTTCGTTGCTGTCGGCAAGACTGAAAAAGTGTTGCACCGGATCACAAAAGCGATGGGCTACACGTTTTCGATTCAGGACGGACAGCTGCAGCTGTTGTCCCCAGGCGAGACGATCAACCCGGACGAAGCTATTTTGCTGTCATCGTCGACCGGCCTGATTGGATCCCCTGAGCCCGGGGAGAAAGGAATCGTGAAGGCTCGTTCGTTGATGCAGCCCGAGACTTTGCCCGGCCGTAAGGTGAAGATCGAGTCGGATGAAATCAACGCGTTTTTCCGAATAGACAAGGTCGTATTTTCTGGGGATACATGGGCTTCAGACTGGTATTCCGACCTGGAAGTGAGTCCGGTGACATGACCGAGACGACCGAACCCGTAAGCAGATCCCCGACGATGGCCGAGGTGCTGCGTTTGGCTGTCGAATATCACACGCGGGATTTATGGACCGCGTTGCCCGGCAAGATCGACAAGTTCGACGCGTCCAACCAAATGGCGGATGTGAAACCGCTCGTCCAGAACCTGACCGCGACCGAGGATGGCGAGGAGCTCGTCGAGCCGTTGCCCATCATCCCAAATGTCCCAGTCAAGTGGCCGCGCTCGGGCGGCTTCTACATGACGTTTCCGGTCAAACCCGGTGACTTTTGCCTCTTGATATTCTGCTCGCGGTCGATCGACAAGTATATCGAGGGTGATGGCGAGGATCAGAATCCGGGTGACTTTCGCACGCATGATCTCACCGATGCTGTTGCACACATGGGCTTCTCGCCGAAGTCGCAGGCAATTGGCGACTACGATGAGGACGCGGCCGTGATGGGGCTTGAGGGAGGCACTCGTATTCGCATTGCAGACGGTTTGATCGAGATGGGAGTCAAGAACGCTCAGGATCAGCTTGTGGTCGAGTCGAAAAATCAAAAACAGCTAAAAGCTCAGCGCGACGCTCTGGCCGCAGTCGTAAAGGTGTTCAATAAGCATAAGCACATAACCACAGCCACTGTTGCGACGGGGCCGCCTGGGACCCTCATGCCTCCGGCGTCACCCGCTGAAGCTCCACCTTCGATAGACTCGACCGCTTCCGAATTGGTAACGATCGAGAAGTGATATGGCCAACCTTTTGCTCACCCTTGCCGGCGATCTCGACTTTTCGAGCGGTGGCCTTCAGATCATTGAAGGCCCTGATGAGATTACCCAAAAACTCTTCACCCGACTCCAATTCTTCTTGGGTGAATGGTTCCTCGACCAGCGGCAAGGGATCCCATACTACGAGAAGATCCTGATCAAAAACCCGGATCTAATCATCATTCAATCGATCTTCAGGGAAGCCATCCTTGAGACCCCTGGTGTCACAAGCCTCTTAGATGTGATACAGACAGATTTGGAGAGCGCCACAAGGAAGTTGAGCGTGAAATTCACTGCACAGCTCGATAGCGGTGCAATCCTCAACTTCGATCGGGAGTTCATAATCGGTGACTAGCTTTGGCGTGCTACCAGAAGGATTCGTCGAAAAGACGATCCAGGACGTTCTCGACGAGATTGAAGAGGACGAGAAATCTGCCTTCGGCGCTGGCACCGATGTCGCCGTGGATGCACCCCTTGGGCAACTGAACGGCATCTTCGGGGACCAAGTCGCCGAGCTCTGGGAGCTTGGTGGTGCCGTTTATCGCGCGTTGTATCCCGACAGTTCCGAAGACGAATCACTCGACAACGTCGTCGCGATCACTGGGACGAAGCGCGAGAAGGCCGCCACCACGCTTGTGGATTTGCTGCTGAACCTGGACCCGGCTACCACCGTGGTCGTTGGCAGCATCGTGCGCAACTCCGTCACCGGTGATCGCTTTGTGACGATAGCCGAGGCCTCAAACGCCGGCGCCGACCAAACAGGCGTGACCGTCGAGGCCCAGGCAGAACAGGCCGGACCGGTGCCGGCGGACGCCTTCGCGATCGATGAAATTGTGACCCCCCTCAGTGGCTGGACCGCACAAGCCGCCATCGACAGCGGTAGCGCCGGCCCGTTCAACATCAGCTTCAACGACACGCTGATAATCGCAATCGACAACGGGACCGCGCAGGTTCTGGTCTTCGTGGCGACCGCGGCTGAGATCGACAGCGGCAACACCGAGACGTTCGCATTGAACGACGGCGAGACCCTCGACGTCAAAGTCGACGGGGCCGCTGCCGACACCGCAACCTTCAACGCTACAGCCGCAGCGTTGGAAAATGCAAACGCCGAGACCTACGCGTTGGTCGACGGCCAAACCTTGCTCGTTCGGGTTAACGGCGGCGGTGTGCAAACGGTGACGTTCAACACCGGCGAGTTTGTCGCCATCGGCGCAGCAACCGCCGAGGAGGTGCGGGACGTCATCAACGCCGAGACCACAGGACTCGTTGCTACCGCGACGTCCGCGGGCACCAAGGCCACCTTGACCAGCCTCAAGGTCGGCATTGGGTCAGGAATCGAGGTCACCGGCGGAACCGCCAACGGCGCGCTGGGATTCTCCACCATCCCAGTCGATGGCACAGGTGATTTTTCGGATATCAGCGTGGCGACTGCGGCAGAGGTTGCCGCAGTGATCACCACGGACATCAGCGGCGCGTCTGCGGTCGATGTCGCTGGCGCGGTGCGGATCACCAGCGCCACGCTGGGCGCCACGTCGGAGCTCGAGGTCACCGGTGGCGCCGCTAACGTCGAGTTGGGATTTTCGACTACCCCGGTCAACGGCGCCCAGGATTTCACGAATTTTGGATCGGTGTCCGCCGCCGACATGGCCGCTGCGATCGACACCAAGCTGGCGGGCGGCGAGGCCGCTGGCCTGACTACGAACGTTGTCAGGATGCAAAGCGAGACTGACGGGCCGGGCAGCGCCATCGAGGTCACCGGCGGGACTGCCAACTCGGCGTTGGGGTTCTCAACCACAAAGGTCCAAGGCCTGAACCAACCCGACCCCACTGTAGTTGGGCAAGATCTAGAGACTGACGTTGAGCTCCGCTTGCGTAGAGTCGAAGACTTGCGGGCTCAGGGCAACGCGACCATCGAGGCGATCAAGTCGGACGTGCTGGAGGTGGTGGGGGTCGAAGAGGTCTTCGTGTTCAACAACTCGGGCGATATCGTAGACGGCGACGGGTTGCCGCCCCACTCATTTGAGGTTGTGGTCAACGCCCCGGCCGCAACCGACGCGCAGATCGCGACGGCTATTTTCTTGAGTGGCGGCGCAGGCATCGGCTCATTCGGATCGATCACAGAGGTCGTCACCGATAGCCAAGGCTTTGCGCAGACGATCAAATTCTCACGCGCCACCGAAGCCACGATCTTTATCGACATCACTGTGGTGACCAACACTGACCCGCTGGTCGGGCCGGTTTACCCTCTCGATGGCGACGAGCAAGTGAAGTCTGCGTTGGTGGCTAAGGGCGCCACCTTAGGGATCGGCGACGATGTGATCCTCGAGTTCATCAAATGCGACGCCTTCGACGTGTCGGGCGTCACGGACATCACCGTGTTCGAGATGGACGTTACAGAGTTCCCATCAGCGACGGCGAATATTCCTATCGACGGAAGAGAGATCTCTGACTTCGACACTAGCCGGATTGTGGTGACTTCGTAGCCATGGCGCCCATCAAGCAAACGGACCACGCCGGCAAGGCGAAGGCCAATCTACTGGAAGAGTTCAAGGGGTTTCCCAACTGGGAGAAGCTCCTTGACGTCTACTCACGGCAGATCCAAGACCTCGAAGACATGTTCTTCGAGCTCATCGAGAAGCGCTTTATCGATGACGCCGTGGGCGTGCAGCTCGACGGCCTTGGCCGAATCATTGGCGCTTCACGCAACGGGTTGGCAGACGAGCCATATCGCGTGCAACTGCGCGTGCAGATTCGTATCAATAGAAGCAGCGGCACCGTCGAAGACATCATTTCGGTTGTCGCATTGCTGGTGGCCGTGACTAACACGATCCACGTCCGGGTTTTTCCGCCCGCGTCTTTCGTCGTCATTCTGAACGACGCGGTTCCCGCGGTTCCCATGGAACTGGTCGCGCCAGTGGGCAACGCACGCATGGGCGGCGTCGGAACGTCGATCGAGTTCACAGTGGTCGATGACGACAACACTTTCACCTTCGCTTCGGGCGATATCGCCGAAGCGGATCCCCTACGCGGATTCTCAAACGACGCAGGGACGTCTGGCGGCAAGTTCGCCGATGCGATTGGGGTGTAGTTAAAATGGCAGAGCAACCTACTGATCTCCCTCGATGGGCTACTGATAGTGGCCGTGTTCTCGAACCATCGAGCGGTGAGAAAGATGTCGGATGGGAGCTCAACAAAAAGCCCCCGGCCAGAAAAATGAACTGGCTCTTCGAACTGCTCTACAACTGGACGCAGTACTTGCAAACGCCTGTAGGTACCGGCGCGGGGGCGGGCGTCGAGGCTACGGGCGGCAGTACAAACGGCCCAGGACTCTCGGGTATTGGCGGCGGCACTAATGGCCCCGGTGTTATCGGACAGGGTCAGGGAATATCGCACGGTTTCGTCGGCGACGGCGGCGGCAATGGCGGCGCGGGCGTCAGGGGTACCGGCGGTGCGCTGGGTGGTCCCGGAGGATCATTCCAAGGCGGGACCAGTAATGGCGTCGGGGTAGTAGGCGCAGGCAACCTAGCTGCCGCAGGTGTTTCTGGCACCGGCGGCAGTACCGACGGCACCGGTGTTTCTGGCACCGGCGGCGGTACCAACGGTGATGGAATGAAAGGCGACGGCGCTGGTACTGGGGACGGTGTCATTGGTCAAGGAGGTGCTACAGGCGAAGGTGTAGTGGGTACCGGTGGCGCCACAAGCGGGACCGGGGTTAGCGGTGTAGCTGGTGGCGGAAATAGCAACGGTGTTTCTGGCCTAGCTAGTGGTACTGGAACGGGTGTGGTTGGTGACGGCAATACCACAGGCTCAGGTGTGCAAGGCGAAGGCGGTAGCACAAGCGGCACTGGGGTTGTAGGTATTGCGGGTTCGGCGGGCGCCACAGGCGTAGCTGGCACTGGCGCAACGAACGGTGGGCGTGGTGTGACCGCCGCGGGCGACACCAGCAGCCCAGCTTTTGCCGCCTTCCGCATTGTTCCGCAAAGCGACACGAACCCGACCACGCTTGCGGATGGCGATATATGGGTCACGCCGGGCGGCGAAATTAAAATCAGAATCAACGGGGCCACGATGGTATTCGACCTCACGGCCGACTAGGAAAAAACGGAGAAACACCATGCTCAGAATCATATTCGCAATAACTGCCTTTGTGGTGCCGACCATAGCGTGGGCGCAAGACGCCGTCGCCGATGGTGGAGACACCTTCGCGACGATCTATCTCGTGGCTGGCGGCCTTGTCTTCGCGGGACTGGGTGCGCTGGCGACGTGGGGTATCGGCAAATTGCAAGGCACCCGCGCTAAAGAGATCGCTGGTCGATTCATAGGGATCTTCAACACAGGCCTACAAGGCGCCCACGCCAAGTTCAAACTCGAGATCGAAGCGGCTCGTGACGCAAACAGCCCTGGCGGTGCGGTGATCACCGACATAGAGTGGCAGGCGATCCGCACCCACATGTGGGACTACCTCAAGAAGACCCACGGCAACTTCGCGGGCATCCAAAAAGTCGTCGGCGCGTTCACCGGCATCAAAACTGAGGAGGCCGTCCGCGCCTTCGTCGACTCGAAGATCGATGCCGGCATCGCCGAGCTCGAACGGACCGACAAAGGCAAGCCGGGCCCCGCGTAGCCCGCGCCGCCAAAGACACGGCGCTCGCCATCGAGCGCGGGCTAACAAAGGCGAAGACCCTTGACCCAGGCAAAAACGGCAACACGGGGCGCCTCGCCCTGGGACTCGATGCCGCTATATCCGGCTGGGACGATGCACATGCGTTCGGAACGATAGACTACATGCACCACATTGCAGCCACGCCATTAGGCGAGGTGAGCGCCTTCGCTCATGGCTTCGGTGGAATGTCCAAGGTGGGTGGCGGCGCATGGGAACCCGAGCTCGGCATCACAGCCGGTTTTGCGTTGGAGTGGTAGGGCGATGGGAGACGTAGCATTCGAGTTGATCAAGGTGTTTGGGCCGATGGGCTTCATCATGTGGTTGATGTGGCACACGACTGCACGCACGATTCCAGCTCTGGTCGACGCTTTCAAGATGTCGTTGGAGCTCCAACGTGCGGACTTCAAGCAGATCAACGCCCAGCAACGGGCCGACTTCGAGCGAATGATGATGAATCGCGGCCAACCCCCGGGCGGCGCGCCGGGTGTGGTTGGCTGATAGCCATCGGTCTGGTAGCCTGAAGCCATGTCGTCAGCCGCAGCATTGCAAGGGGACGATTGCCCGATTTGGCCGCACGTGTGGTCGGAAGGCGACAAGTTCCCTGGCCTGATCCTCGTCTTCAACGAGCTCACCCTGATCGCGAGCGGCTTGGCGATCAAGGTTTGCCTCAGCCGTCCAACGACGCTGCTGAGCAAAGACCTTGTGATCTTGGACGAACAACGGGCGTCGTTGATTTGGGACGCGGGCGATCTGGTGGCCGGCGTCGGCCAGCTGCTCACCGTGTTCTCCGAGAACGGATCTGGTGAACGCACCCATTTGGTGCAGCTGTTGCTCGACGTCCGCGAGAAGGCTTGCCCGTGACGTCGATCACCATACAAAACGACGACGGGACGGGGCCTTCGATCGTGATCGGCGTTCCGGTACCAGTCGGCGCCGGCGAAGCCAACACGATGGTCGACGCCGGGGCGAACGCCCATGAGTCGATCGTAGCCACCCCGCCGAAGATCAACGAAGCCATTCAGGCTAAAGGCTTGCGCGCAGGCGCGGGCATCACCTTGACCGATAACCCGACGGACAAAGTCATCGAGATTTCCGCTTCTGGAGCCCAATCCGCCAGTAGCCTAGGGTCAAGCCAAACGGCGCTGACGGCGTTCCAAACCAAAGCGCAATTGGTAACGACTCCCCTGACGGGGACTTTTGAACTCCAGTGGAACGCTATCGGCCAAAACAACGATGTCGCCGGGGAATACCGGCTGTTCAACGTCACGGACGGCGTCGTGGTGGGCGGCGCGGACGCGGTGCTCACCGTCACATCGAGGTCCGGCGGGCAATTCTTCGTCGGCGGCACCGGCGAGGTAATCTTCACCGGCGCCCCCAAGACGTTCGAGATCCAATGGCGTGATGTCACCAGCGGGCAAACGCAAACCATCCTTGCCGCTCGCGTGAGCATTAGGGAATTCGCGTGAGCGCCCGCGTTGTAGAGATCGACTACGTCGAAGATGACCGTAAGGAAGATCTGTTCTTCGAGTTCAAAGGACAAGACCTCACAGCGTTCACGTCGATCAAGCTCGTGGTGAAACGTCCAGGCCAAGCCACAATCACGAAAGACGCCGTAGCCGACGATTTGACGATCGGCAAGTTTCATTTCGAGTGGGGTGCGGGCGAGCTTACCGCCGGCCGTCTGGAAGCGCGGGTGAAGCTCGAGGAGACGCCGGGCGTCATCAACTCATTCCCCAAACGTTTCCCCCTAATCCTCTTGGTAGCGAAGAGCCTTTAGATGGCCAAGCAAGTCGTGATCATCGAAAACGACGTCACCGTCGTCATCGACACCGTTGCGATCAACACGGGCCTTAGATCCGTCACCGCGTTGCTCAGCGGGCTGACTGGCGCAAGCGTCAGCGCTTCCAGCCTGATCCCCGCCGGCGCCGTCGTCCTGGGCGTGACGGCAAGAGTCACCACGGCCATCACCGGGGCGACCGGCTTCGACATCGGCGACGGTGTCGACCAAGACAGGTGGGGCGCCAATATCGCCACCGCGCTCGACACCACAAGCGACAACAGCGATTGGACAGCACAGACCATCACCAACTTTGCTTCGGCGAACGATGTGGTATTGACCGCATTGACGTCGGGCTTCACCGCAGGCGCTGTGCGGGTTACAGTGCATTACACGTCGCCGACGGCCCCGACCAGTTAGGAAACAACCATGCTAAACAAGATCGTCATTACGACAGTCGCCGCCCTGTGCCTGTCGGGCACCGCCCTGGCCAAACCCAAACCCCTCAGCTCTCAAAAAGTCCCGAGCAAGGTCGCGGTCCTGGGAGCAGTGACGCCGGTGCCAATCAACGTGGCTTGCGCTGCAAATATTGGCCAGGTGTCTACGGCAAATACCTTGTGCGCCAGCTTTGAAATCAGCATGCGGGAGTTTACCGAGTTGACGCTGATTATCGAGTACACCTTTTCGGCGGCCTCCCAACTCCACATTTTCCACGATGCCTCCATGGGGAACGCCGCCCTGACGGCCGGCGATATACCGTGGGGAGAGGTGACGGTCGGGGATGCCTCAGTGCACCCCGTGATCGACATGGATGCGGAAGATGTCAAATTTGACGTGATCGCCTCGCGTGTATTCGATGTCCCGTTCGACAAGCTCACCGCGCCGTTCTACCGGTTCAGATTAGTAGGCACGGGCGCTGCCGTCGGCGATACCGTGCGCGTCTGGGTGACTCGGAGGGGTCGGTCATGAACCGCGTTGCGGCGGCTCTCTTGATGACGGCCGTCAGCTCAACGGCATTTGGTCGTGCGGCCAACGTGGTGCCGACGTTCCCTGCCGGCGGCGGCGCTTTCAGCGGACCGGTCTGCGTGGAGAACAACGTCAGGCTCGGATTTGGTGGAGCCGGTGCTGTTTGCGAGGATGACTACTGGATCGAATACGATGCCGCGGGCACGCAGTGGCTTTTTCGGAGCACCGACGTTGATGGTGGTGGCGCCGATGGAACGATTATGGACGTGCAGGACGGCACCGACGACCTGAGGTGCATCGGCGGGTTTTCAACCGACGGCGAGACTGCCCCGACCGCAGGGGCCGTCATTGGTGGGAACCTATTCATCACGAACGCCAACGGTCTGACTGTAGGCCACCCGTCGAAGCTGACTGTCAACGGGGTGGAGTACGAGGTCCAGGTGGTCGGCACTGTCGCCGCCGACACTGGGCAGTTGATTTCGATGTCCAGCGTAACCGGCTCCGATCACGCCACGCTCAACCTTCACAAATCGGCCCAGGGTACGCCGGGTGACAACGCGCTGGTATCCGACGGCGATACCGTCGGCGCCATTGTCGGCCACGCTGACGACAGTGTCGATACCGAGGACATCGCCGAATCTCGCATCTTCGTAGATGACCCCACGCCTGCCTCGAACGCCATTGGCGGCCGTTATCAGATCGGAACCAGCACGGTTGCCGGTACCATGACGGCAGCAATTTTGTGGGACTCACTACAAAACCAGACATGGAAGCCGACGCTTACCGATGACGTTCTGATCACGACAGGCGGGGGCGATATCCCGTTCCTGGCGTCGATTGTCACGGGGCCTCCAGTAACCGCTTTGAACGGGCAGTTCCTTTTCGACATACCCGTGTCGTCGGCCAGCCCGGACGGCACGACGCATCGGTTCCTGTGGTCGGTCGACAGTAACAGCGTTTTTGAGGTGCGCGCGGACTCGGACGGTGCCGAGGGGGTCGACACCATGGGGACGGCGTTCTATGGCAAAAAGACCGGGGCCAAGGTGTTCCGCGAGTTTTGCGACGTCATAAGCGAGGTCGTTACATTTTCCGGTGGAGGCGGCGAGGCGAGCCTCGACACGGCAGACGAGTTCATTGTGGGAAACTACAGCATAGCCGTGACCGGCGAGGTGCTGGTGACCGGCACGGGGTGCGCTACTTTTGACGTCGGCAACACTATTGGCTCGCCCGATGTCGACGCCTACGGTGCGGCGATCGCCGTGACCGCGGGAACGACTTTCGACAGCAAGAAGTGGACGGCAACACTTGGTTACAATGTCCTCGAGCTCCAGGGCGTGCGTCTGACCGGCAACGTTGCAACAAATTGTGTCGATCTGTCGGTACGTATCGACATGAAGAGGTGCATCGCCGAGGTCGTGTCTCCGTGATTGTTACCCGCTGGGGGCGCGTGCGGTGGCTCGGACGCCAGCTGACCGCTGGGCGCCTGGCGCTTGGGCTGTTCCTTGCCTTCGGGTTTTGGGGGGCTATCCGCGCCGAGCTCGGGTGGATGGTTGCGAACGCTAACACGTCGCCGCGGTTCCACGACACCACCGTCGCCCAGAGGACGGTCTACGAAACCCCGTACCCACGTCCGCCAGACATTCCTGTTGCGACGATGGATTTCGGCGTGGGCCAGGTCACAAAGCACATTCTCGGGACAGCCCATTGCGTTGGCCTCGATCGCGATGTCGAGATTGGAAGTGGCACGTTTAAGGTACCGCTAGACTGGGACGAAACCAGCGACTTTGCTTTCATTGTCACTTGGACGAACACCCCGGGATCCCCTCTCGCCGACGGCGAGACGGTCGATTGGGTCTTTCGGTATCAGACGACGCAGGACGGCGAGCTGATTGGCGGCACCCCTAACCTTGGCGATGATATCGTAACGAAGGTTGGCAGATACACGCAGCCGGGCCCTGGCGTTGACCGAGAGCAGATCACAACCGTCATCCCGATCGACGCCGACGCAGCGCCACAGGTGATCTCCACGAACGAAGCGACCAACGCCATGGTCAGCTTCGAAACATTCAGGCGCAACAGCACCGACAGCTACCCCAACGAAGCGCTGGCGTGCAGTTACAACCTGCTGCACTTCGCAGAGAAGCCGGTGGGCAAATGAGGCGCATCGCCGCATTCCTGCTCTTGCTCCTGGCCGCCGCGCCGGTCAGCGCGCAGAAGATTTCGACGGTCGGGCGCAAGTTCCATGCTCCGTTGGTTCCGGATTTCTTGCAAACGTCGGTGCTGGGCTCCGATGTTTCGGCGGCGCACAACCACGCCGACACGACCCATGGCACGCCGACATATTCGTCAACCGGCATGGAGTTGGATGGCTCGACGGACGCGACAGAGTTTCCATCCACCGGGGTTTTCGACTCGCTCTTAATCACCATCGCCGGCCGCTTCACGCCGAATTTCGCGACGTCGGCAGACGCGACCTACCGGCTCTGGTCAGCCGGCGCTACCAACTACACCGTCATCAAACAGAACAACGCTGCAAGCAACGTGCTGCAGATCCGCATGGGAAACACGGTCATCGAAAATATCGCCGAGGCGGCATACACGGGCGCGTGGGTCGTGGACTCCGAGAACACCATCATCGTGACGGGCGATGACACAGGGGACCTCACCTCAGTCTACTTGAACGGCACCACGATACTCGATGGCGACACAACCGCCTGGGCCAACGGTGCCTCAGAAACTTTCGCCATAGGCTCCGTGCACGACACCCCGTCACAATTCTTCGACGGTGAGATCCGCGACGTCATGGTCTACGACCGAATATGGGCCGCCGCCGAGCGGGCCCAGTTCGACGCCTCGACCAACGGAATCCACGCTCGCCACCAGCTCTCGTCGCTGACCGCAGGCGTCGTGCTCGATCTGCAGATGAATACGACGTGGCAGCAGCCGGGCGGGCTCAGCGATCGAAGCGTGCACCACACGCATGCGACAATCGTGGGCGCGCCTGTGGTCGGCTCGTTTGGGGTCGACTTCGATGGGGCATCCGACTGGCTCTCGATCCCAGATTCAGATCTCCACTCCTTCGGCGACGCGGTGACCGATCAGCCGTTCAGCGCTTGCGCATGGGTAAACAAGGACGTCACGGGGATCTTTCCGATCTTTGACAAGTCCAGCAGCACGACGAACAACGAGTGGCTCTTGAATTTCACGGGGGCCAACGACGTGCGGTTCATCATGCACGACGCCGACGACAACAATTCTATCGGCCGGCAGACCCCCAACACGTTCGACGACACGGACCGGTGGTACCACGTGTGCGGAACCTACTCGGCCGCCACTCAGACCAGTGACGATATCAACGTTTACGTGGACGGCGTAGACGTGGACGATGCACCCAGCCAGGCAGGCGTCTACGTTGCCATGCACAACACGACCGCGCCGCTACTCGTTGGAAAGCGGTTCACGGGCTCGACGGTCGAGGCCAACGGTGAAATCGCAGAGGCCGAGATTTGGGAACGCGAACTCTCCGCGTCCGAGATTCTCCTGAAGTCGCAGCAGCGCATCGGCGGCGATCACAAGCTGAGCCCGCTGACCGTCGACCTCACCGCGTGGTTTCCGCTCACTCCGGACTTCCTTCAACCTGGCGACCTCCCGAGCGACAGGAGCGGGGCGGGCAATCACGCGACGGTCGACGATGGTACGGCAACGTTTAGCAGCACGGGCTACGAGTGCGACGGGAGCACGGACGGGTTGCAGTTCCCCGGCGCTGGGGTCTTCGGGTCGGTTGCCTCGACTATTGCCATGAAATTCATCCCGGATTTCCCAACCTCAGAGGACGTCCAGAGAATTTTGTTCGATACGTCGAGTGCGGACCGCTACGTCATTTTCAAACGCAACAATGCCGCGAGCAACACACTGCAGATCCGGGCCGGCGGCTCCATCATCGCAGACATCCCAGAGGCGACTTATACGGGCGCGTGGTTGCAAGATCAGGAGAACACTCTGATCGTCGTATTGGACGACACGGGCAACCTAACTGACGCCTACCTCAACGAAACGCAAATACTCACTGCGGATACCACCCCATGGTCAAACAGGGACCCGGCGACGCTGTACGTGTGCCAGGCCTTCAACAACACGACATTTTTTGACGGCGAGATTCTGGATATTCGCATCGCAAAAAGACTGTGGGATTCCGTCGATCGATTTCTTTACCGCTTCAGCAACGGCGACTTTTAACAGGAGGCACCATGTCAGACGCAGAGCAACCACAAGAGCCAAAGACCTTCAATCGACGGGCGGTGTACGCCATCGCGGCGCCTCTGCTGGTCGCAGCTGTAGGCGTCGGCAACCTGGCCGAGTTCGGCACGGTCATGGCGGCCGACCGCACCGAACGAGCATGCGTATCCGTCACCGTCTCCGACGCAGAGCGCGCAGACATTCTGAGCGCCGCGATGACGCAGAGCCTGTGCGACCGAGGCGAGGCCGAGCACGAAGGTTTCGAGTGCACTGACGGCGCGTTCCTGAGCTACGACCTCACCGACAACAAGGGCTCGCCCGCGAGACCCCAGGTCGATGCCGTCGCCGCTGTCGCCTACCAGCCATACGTGCCGCCGCGAGACGCGTTGCCCGACAGTGCCGAAAACCCCGGGGGCGTCGAGGCGCAGGATGAGATTCAAGAGGTCAAAGCCGTGTCGGCCGTGGACTACCGGCCAGCCGTGCCCGCCGGCCCGTCGACGACGACGGTCGAGCTTTGCACGCAACGCGAGTTCACCGACACGCCGAGACAGAGGTAGCATGGTATTCTACCCACCACCCGCAACGACGATCGCAATCGTCATGCAATCGAAGGGCTACAAAGTCTTCGATGGTGCCGCCGGCTACGACCTCAACCTGTTTGGCATTCGCACCGATGACACCGGCGCCAACTCGTTCAACGATTGGGTAGGCGTGATGTGTCGCGCCGACGGTGCGTGGAACCTTTTTGCGTTCCCGGCCACCACCGACCCCGGGTTGTATTGGCGTGAAAACCCGATGAACGTCAAAGGCACCGCGATCCTCAAACCCGGGCAGTATCGGGGCTCGCACATGGTCGGCAAGCACAAAGGCTACGGCGCGCTGCAACAGAAAGGCCCGGTCGCGGTGTACCGCGACGCCGACGGCGACACCGAGCTCGACACGGACGAGGCCACCGTCGACGAAGGTATGTTCGGGATCAACATACACCGCGCGTCAACGAAAGGCGCTTCGACGCGCGTGGACAAGTGGTCGGCGGGGTGCCAGGTGTTGCAAGACCCGCTTCACTTCGACTTCTTGATGGCGATGGCCCGCAAGAGCGCCGGCGTCTACGGCAACAGCTTCACGTACACGTTGCTCGCGCAATCCGACTTCCGGTAGTAAAGTAGGGGCATGACCGACTCGCAACACGATCGCCACGATGCGGCCGAGGCCAGACTTGACCAACAAGAAGCCGCCGCCAGGAAGAATCGGAACTACCTGATCATCACCGTGCTCACCGCGTTGGCCGGCGGCGGTAGCGGCGCCACCGCGCTGCTCGGCAACGATGATGAGTCGGTCAAGACAGCCGTGGCGACGCACGTGGCCGTCGACGAGATGTGGAAAGACGGGGCGGACGCCGACATCGGCGCTCTCATCGAACAGCAACAGAAGCTGCGCGACGCCGTGCTCAAACTGCAATTCACTGTGGGGGGATTGTCCGAGAAGAACCGTGGCGGCGGAGGTGATCTCCGTGCACGGCTGGACGAGTTGGAAGGGTTGTTAGGACCCGCGCCCGAGAGACGGACGCGTAGGAAAAGAGAGGCCCCCGCCCCAGAGTCGGTGCAACGGCTCAAGGGCGAGCTCTTCGCGGATTAGTTCAAGGGCCGGACCGGTGGGGGAACCGATCCGACCTTCCGAGGGGGAGCCGGCGTATCCGCCGGGGGGTTCAAATCCCTGGGGTCTCCACACCTCGCCGCGGGTATTCTGGTCAGGCGCGCCCTGAGGCTACCAGGGCGCGCACCTCGCACGACAGGCACACATCGTCGTGTTTCTGGTGTTGGCACGGGAGAACGGCTCTGACGGCCGCACGGGCGGCCCTACAGCGCTTGCACCCGCTGCCCGCCATGTGTGGGCCCGAAAGGTGGCTGATTGCCGCCCACGGGCCCATCACTTTGCCGTCGGGCCACGGATCAGCCACGCTCCACCTTCGCCACGGTGATCGCCGCGGTGGAAGTGCGCGCGACGGTGACGCCAGGCACGTCGGGCCCGCGCCCGTTCGTCGCTTTGGCCAACGCCTTGATCGCCTTTTCGTTGAGCTGCAGCAGCTCGAACCGGTTGTTTTCGACGCACCACGCCAAAGCGGCGGCCTCGTCGGCGACCTTGACCTCCACCGACCGGCGCATGGACAACCCCGGCACTTTGGGCACGATGCACGCGTCGGCCTCGGCCATCATTTCAGATCTATCTTCAGCGTTGTTGTACGGTTCACTCATCGCGTCGAGCAACTCGTCGCGGCGCGTTGACATCCGTAAGTCGTGATCGACGATCTCGGCCTTCAATGCCACTTCGCACGCGGCCAACGACCTCAGCGCTGGGCTAAAGAAGGCGTTGGCCTCGTCGATGATGTCCTGCGCTGGGTCGGTGAACTTCTGGCGTTGCGCGTTGACGGCCGCATGTTTCTCTTTGATCTCAGCGGCGAAGCCTACTGCGGCTTTCATCTCGGGGTGGGTGGCGATTTTCATCTTGCGAATGTGATCAAGGTATTGCGTGGCCTCCTCGAGATCTTCGTCGCCGGCGGCTTCGGCGGCATCCATGTCAATGGTGGGTAGGCTTTTCATGGTAATTCCTCCCCGCAATGCGGGCAAAAGCACTTCGCCGGCGGACGCGTGAGCGTCCACCAAACGAAGCGAAAAAGATCAGTCAAGGTCAACGGTGCGAACATCATACGCCGGTGAATCGCCCTGCCTTGGACTTCTGGCGACGGGTGCCGAGCTCGACGGCGTCGACGGACTCGGCCAACCGATTACGCACGATCTCGTCCAAATCCCGATAAACGGGCTCGAACGATTCGTTGTCATCGGTGGTGGCCGTCATCTCGATAGCCACGCGAGCGGTCTCGAATTGAGCAGTGCTGATGCAAGCCTCGCGGCGAATGGTGATGCTGGTGATCTTCATTGGGTTGTCTCCTGCAGCGCTGACTCGAGCGCTGATGATTGTCTGGGAAAATTCCGCGACGGTGCCGTGGGGGCACCGTTTCGCCCCCATCCCGAGGGGCTCGTCAGGCGGTTATGCTATCGAGTACAGCCACGCGGGGCGGCCGTTGTGCGGAGATTTCCCCTTCTTGCGCAGCAACACGCCGTCGCGCGCCATCGCACGCATGACCGGGCGGACCTCCTTGAAGCGAGCGTCACGGTCCATCGACTTGAACCCGTTGACCTCCTCGCCGATGTGAGCCGCCGTCGCCGGGCACGTCTCCTTGGGGCTCTTGCGAAGAAACGCCTTCACCGCCTTTTGGATCTCCGACTCGCGCTTCGACGGGTCGGGCTTCGTCGTCTTGGCGACGACGGTAGCGGTTTTCTTGGCTGTGGTCTTCTTGGCTGTGGTCTTCTTGGCAGTCTTCACGGCGGTCTCCTTTGAGGGATTGACGAGCTTCTCGAGTAGGGTTGCGGTTGCGAGCATTGGTTCTTCCTTTGGTTGTTGGGCGAAGCGTGCGTCGCTTAAGACGAGATACCCTTCGGGTATCGCGTCGGCGTACGACGCGCCGCTGTGATGCAGAGAGACGGGGTCGGTCGTGATCTTGAGCGTGTCGCCGTTTCTCTTCGGTGTGGCCACCGAACACGAGCCGACGAGACGCTCCCACACGACGGCGCCGGACCTGCGGACGCGAACGATGCGCCCATAGACCCGACGCCGTGCGTGATTGACCAGGAACATCCCCTTCCTGGGGGCGACCCCATCGATCACCGCTTCACCGCGCAAGTCGCGCTGCGATTCGGCTACGATGGCGCGCCCCCGGTCTTTGAGCGTGCGTCCCATGGCTAGAACGCGATCTCCATGATCTTGCCGGCGGCACGGTCCAACTTCGCCCGCGTGTCAGCGTGGCGAGTCTGCTGCGACACTTCGGTGAGCCCGTTGACGATCCCGTAAGCCGTGTTCGGGGCGCACCCGTACCAATCGCGGTGCTTCTCCGCAGCGTCGAACGCGGCGCCGATGCGGTCTTCGTTGATGCCGGCGAGCTTCTTGCGACGGGCGAAGCCCAACACGCGGTCGACGACGGCGGCTTTGTCCGAGCCCAACTCGAACGTGCGCGCTGACTTGATGTGCGCCTCGGTCTCGTTGGCTGAGCTGTCGGCGTACTTCCGCACGTCCATTTTGAGCTGGCGCCACGCTTTGTTGCGAACGCGTTGGCCCACGTGGCGGATGCGGAAATCGACCACGCCTTGGGCGTCCCACACGATGTGGTTGCCGCAGACGTGTTTGTAATAGCCGCCGATCCCGCCGAACGACTTGTCACCGACCTCGGAGTTCCACAGCATGAGGAAGCGGGCCAACCCGGAATCGGTGCCGTCGTCGACGGCGCTCTCTTCGTTGACCAGAAACACGAACATGTCGCGATCGGACGCGTACACGCCGGCCGGCGCGATCATGTCCCCGACGTTCACCGACAACCCGCCTCGGCCGCCGTGTCGCGCCAACACGTCCGCTTCGGTGGCGGGGCGTGCGCGTGGATCAGCGGCCGGCGCGGGGCGCGCTGGCGGCACGCGCCAACCATCAGCCTCCAGCTCGAGGAGCTTCTCGCCAACCTCGTGGTTCCAAATGCGCTCATACTTCTCGCTGAGCGCGGCGCGCAAGACCAACCCGCCGTTGCGGTGGAACAGCAGCTTCGCCTCGTCGGTGGAGTCGCGCCCTTTCAACCCGTGGTTGATGTTCTGCGCTGCCAACGTCGGAGGCAGCGTGCGCAAATACGACGCCGGCGCTTTGACCCGTTGCGACAGCTGGCCGAAGGCGTAGTGCGTGAGCGCGGCCGGGGCTCCCGTCGGCCCGACGACGTTGAGATCTTGCCCGGCGGCTTCGACGCGCAAATCGCTATAGCGCACCGTCGACGTCACCGAGCTCTGGCGATACGCGAGGCACGCACGCACCATCTCATCGATGTTCCAGAAGCGCTCGTCTGCCGGGCGTGTGGCCCATTGGTTCATTGCTGCAAATACTTCCATGGTGATCTCCCTTCCTACCGCTACGCGGTGGAGTGGTTTGTGTTGGGCTGAATTGCCCCGGAGGCGCACGATCGCAATCATGCGTCTCAAGGACCTTCGGCTCACTGACTTCCGAAGCCAAGTCGTGCGTCCATACGTCCCCAAAAGCGATTGCTACATCGGTACGCCCAACGATGAAGCCGATTGGCTGGGTGTTTCCACTTTACGCTTGGGAGGTTGATGCGAACAATAATCCGACGCCAAACGACGTCGCCCTGTTGGTTACGCCACCAGCCATAAGGGATGGCAGCACTGAGTTGCGGCCCGCGATCTGAGGTTGGGTCGAGCACGATGCGCGCAAACTGCATGCCCCACACGTTGATGTAAACGGCGCGCCAAGCACATGTGCCGCGCTTCCACAGGTTGAGGTTGAGTGTCTTGATCACAGATGTCTCCATGGCCTTCAAAGTCGGATGACGATGGGGCTGTCGCCGAACACCTTGCGGAGCCGGTCGAGCCCCTTCTCATCGTGCACAGACGCGATGACGAGTGGTTGCGCCGGGTTGGCGCCCATCATGCCCCACGTCGCCATGACGCTGGACAGGACGGATGTTTTGAGCTCATGCGCTTCGTCGAGGTACAACGTGCCGCCGGCCGCCAACGCCAGCTCGCCGGCGAACCCGCGCTCGCTCACCGTGTGATGCGGGGCGCGAAACGGTCGAAACACGTCGCCCATGTGGCGCGCGAGGATCGTGGCGCCGTCACCGGGCTCGGCAACGAACACGATCGGACGGTTATCCTGTCGGGCGTCGTCGATTGCCCCCAGCAAAACGACGGCGAAGTTTACGCGGGTGTCTACGGGTTTGGCGAGCGGGTTCATGGTGTTTCCTCAATGGAGAAAGTTGTGCCGGCGAGCGGTATTTCGATTCGTTCGCCATCGGTAGCGGCCGAGAAGTCAGGGTAAATTGCGACGTGCCCCGGGCTCGGTTCGAAGATGGGGAGATGCAACCCATCGGCTGCACGACTTTGAGCAACGCGCAACGAGCGCAACGCTTGCCGCCCGGCGCTCTTGGCGCCGTGGCACAACGCTCCCGATCCCACCATGCCTCCGTTACCCATGATGGGCCCCGTGATGGTTTCCCCCGTCGCGAGTGTGGCCTTGATTCTGACAGCCATCATGACGCACGACCGATCAAGAAGTCGACGCGTTGCTTGGCGGCGGCCACGATGCTGAGATTGTAGCCGCGGAGCGCCTGCATCATCGTCGCGTAGCTGGCATTGGCGAAACCCGCCATAATCTCCTCGCCCAACTCTTCGCGCACGACTTGCGCGATGAAGTCGAAGCTGATGCTGCCGTTGATTTGATCGATCGCGTTGACCATTGTGTCTTCCTTTCCTACGCCGAAGCGTGGAGTGGGTGTTCCCCTCTGCGTTTGACGGGCTTGGGACCGTCGGCGAAATTGCCGGCCGCATTAGAGCTTGGCCACCGTCTCGGCCCGTTAGGTTTGTCGTTGCGCCCCGTGTGTTGCCCGGCCCGTCCAACAACCTCACTATGTCATAACGGTCACACTGTGACAATAAAAAAGAGCAGTCACCCAAAGAAAAAATGAAGCCTTCAGGGCGCGCGTAGCTGCTTACTACGCCAATTTGTATCTGGTGGGGCGCCCCAACCCAACGCGCGACACGGCTTCGCCGTCGGATTCGATGTCTTCGAGGTACCGGAACACCGTGCGCCGGTCGACCGCGAGCCACGCGGTGAGCTGTCTCATGGTCCGCGGTTGGGACAGATACCCGCGCAATCTATCGATCGTCTCGTCGCGCTCGCCGTCGGGTCGTCTGCTCATCGTCGTCCCAGCCTCCAAAGCCCGATGCCGATCGCATCGAGCACGTTGTGACGCAACGAAGCGAAGACGTCAATCGAACGATACACCTCGAGCTCGCCATCGTCGAGCGTGTCCAACGTCAGCTTGTTGCACACCTTCTTGGGGCGCGTGCCCTTCCACTTGCGTGGCGTAACGTCTTCGAAGATCCCAAAGTCGATCGCCTGCGCTGCCATGCCGCCAACGATAGCCACATCGATGAGGTCATTCGGATCGCCTTTCCACATTCGTTGTTGATACACTTGCGGCTTTTCGACGACGAGCCGATCGACGTAAGTGTTCCCCAACGTACGTTTGATTTCAAATGACATGTCGCCAAACGTCTTGCCACGCACGAGCCCGCACGCAAGTAGTCGACCGTTGGAGTCTTGAAACTTCGCCCAACCGCACACACCCTTGCCCGGATCGATAGACATCAATGACGACGACGCGACTTCCAACGACTGCATCAAGCATCTCCTCTCAACCGCGAGGCAAAATAGTGCATCAAGCAGAAGTCTGCTTGCCAATCGTGATCCTGATCTGGTTCATGCTCCTCGGGGTCGCCGTTGTCTTCATGCATCGCCAAATCCAACGCGCGCTTCTCGTCGTCGATCATATCGACGCAGGAGCTCAGGAGAAAATCGTTGCAGCCGTGGTGCCCGAATTTGTCTCCGGCCATGTCCAACAACGCGGCCACGATCTTCGCTTCTTTGTCGGTCAATGTCATGCTGCTTTCCTCTCTTCGTCCCACGGTATGATGCGACCGCGGCTGTCTTTGGTGTGCTTCGCTTTCTTCGACCACCGGCGCATGGCGGTGGCCGACGCCGAACACGGCACGTCGGGGCACCACGGTTGCATCGCGTCGACCATGACGCGTTCCATCTCAGGAGCGACGGCGTCGACGGCGTATTCGGGCGTTTCGACGATCACCTCGTCGTGAATAAAGGCCCACGGCCGGGACGCGAGCAGAGGCGAGCGCATCGACGGGTCGTAACACCGTCGCACGATTTCGAAATGTGCCGCCTTCGACGCGTGCGCCGCCGGCGTTTGGAACAACCGGTTTGCCGCGTCGCAATACCCGACCGCGCCCATCACCGCGCCCGATTGTGGAATCATCAGGTTGCCGCACGATGCTGGCCCCACGAGGTTGCGAACGAACGAAAAGAAGCCGTTCATCTCGGGTTGAAACTCGAAATATTGTCTGCGGATCTTCGCCGCAAACTCGGGGGTCCATGTCTGGTCGTAGCCTTTCGCGTAGGCCATGAGGCCTTTGACGCCCATGCCGCCGGGGATCCCAAAATCGGCAATCTTCGCGTGTTGCCTCTCGCCGCCGGTGGCGTCGGCAAAGTGTTGGTGCGGATCGTAGGCGACATTGTGTTGGTAACGCTCAGCAAGCTGCGATCGCCCCACGATGTTGAGCTGCGCTTGGGCCAAAAATCTCATCTCTTGAGAGTCAAAGTCGCAAGCCAACAACACGCGGCCTTTTCGTGTGATGAAGCACTCGCGAACGCCGGGAAGCCGGGGCTGGTTTTGAATGTTGATGCGGCTGCACGACGTTCGCATGCTGCTGACAAGCTCGTTGTAAGCGCAGTGGATGATCGCCTGCATGAGCGCGTCGACGTACGTGGATCCCGTCTTTTCAAGGGCGTTGTATTTGATCAACGCTTGCAGCGCAGGGTGCGTGCATAAGTCGATCGTATCTTTGTCCTTCTTGATGGCGCCCTTCTTGGTGCGCGGCACGTCGCCCAACCCTTCGGGCCACGTGGCTTCGACGGCGGCGCGGATGTTCGCGTCGGATTTTTTGAACTCGTCGTCAAAAAACATAGATAGCGTCGGGTTTTTCGGCACGAGAAAGTCGGCGTCGACGAGACGTTGTCGGAGCTCGCCCATTTGCCGGTCGATGTCGATGCGCAACGCACGCGCCCGTGGGATGTCGGTGGTGACTCCCCACGCGCCGGTGAGCGTCAAAGCGAACGACGCGCGCGCTTCTAGATGCTGCGTCGGGATCGTGTAGCCGACGCTCGCCGCTCGCCGACGCTGCTCGAGGTAGGCCCGAAGGCCGTGCCCCGAATCGTCTTTCGCGTACGTCACGGCGCGCTCGGGCCATTGGTCGATAGGGATGCCGGCTAACTTCGCGTAGTTGGTGCGCCACCCGTCGTCGCCTTTGTCCATGGCGATGGCGAACTTGCGTTGGCAGATCTGCTCAAGAGAATACGGAAAGTAAGTCTTACTCCCTTTCAAGAGCGTGCCGTCGTGGATGTCCAGCAGCTTCTCGCGCACGCGCGTGCACTCGATCCCGTCGGCGACGTACGCAAGCCACATCAACGCGCACAAATCCGGGTCGTCGTCGGCGAGCAGGCACATCATGTCGTATGCGACCTTGTGGCCGACGACCACTGCCTCGCCGCGCGCGGCTTCACCCAAGAATCGCTCTAACACGGGCGCGCACTCCGGCCACAACCCCAACCGCGCTTCGTCGTCGCCTTCCGACTTCCACGACATGCACACGATCGGCGGCGCCATCAGATGCGGCGCGAACCGGTGCGTCTCGAAGTCGATGAAGTGGGCGCGTTTCACGGATTGCCCTCCGGGTATCCGTAGAGAAGATGAGCCGCTCTGGCAGCTTCGCTCCACCAACTATGACCGCAGTTGGCGCAGAGGACTTCTAATTGATCCGGGTAGTTTTTACCTGCGCATTTCTTGCGGCCACCGTTGGGTATGCCGCTGTTCTTTCTACAGCGGGGGCAACGCACACCGTCATTCATTGTCGCTATGGTCATTCGTTCTCGGTCTCCCAAAACGCGGGCAGCACAGCGACTTCGATCCACATGTCGTTTTCGACTCGATCATCTTCTTCCACGTTGGGGTGCCAACGCTGTTGCTCGACCACAAATACATTGCGGTCGTAGTCGAAGCTCAGGCGAATGCCCCCGGAGGCACGCACCGACTCCTGATCAAAGTCGACGTATTTGATCGGATTGTCGTGGGCTTGCGGATAAACCAACGTGACGTGCACCGTGTTTCCGCCCCGTTCGACGCGCAACCCTGTGCCGTCGTCGCCGTATTCGGATTCGTCCCCCGTGGGGTATAGCTTGGTCATGGCACAAGCCTTACGTCGTTGCGATGAACTCCTCGAATGTGAAAAGATATTTTGCACGATGGGCATTTGTCAGTGTCAAGATTCACACCCAAACGCCACCAACCGGACACAGTCAACTCTGTACCTTTAGCGATAGTGGCGTAGTCGTTTGACAGAGGGCACGTCGTCACGACCCGGCGCCCGATCAAAGCCGCCATCTTTATGTCGACGGTTTCGCCCGTCGTCGTTTTCATCTTGGCCATTACACGGCCACCTTGAACTTGATCGCCGGATGCGGGTCGTAGCCTTCGAGACGAAAGTGGCTCATCACATCGGTAGTGTGCAGTGGCAATAACCGGTTGATGTCATCGAGACTGCGGATCTGATCAGATATGTCCAACCGCGGCAAAGCCCGCGGCTCGCGCTCGAGCTGCTGGCGCAGCCCCGGGACGTGATCGTATTCGGCCATCGAACCGTCAGGCTTGCTCGTGTACACGTGCGCGTCGACCAGCGTGTGCGCGAAGATGCCAGGCTTGAGCCCGGCGAAGCGGGCGAACAGCTCCAACAGCAACGCGTAGCCCGCGATGTTGTACGGCACGCCCAACGCGATGTCGCAACTGCGTTGGGTGAGATGGAGGCACAAACGAGGCTCCGTACCCAAGCCTTCTCGGCAAGTAGGGCAACGGTCTCCCCATAAAGCAGCGGGTTGTGGTGAGCGGGGGTTAACAACTTCGGTATTGCCGCAATCCTTGCATGGTATGGGTAGATTCTGCACGTTGAAGACGAAGAGGCAGTGGCACGGCGGAAGCTTCGACGTTTGCGCGTTGCCCGGCGCCCACGCCGACACCACCAGCCGACGGCTCATCGGGTTGCGCTTGAGCTCGTCGATGACCCAAGCGATCTGATCATTCCACCCGAACACCGATACCACTGCATCATCATCAAACACCGTGTACTTTTCGTTTGCATCATGCACAGGGAACCGCCTCCAGAAATTACCGTACGCGCTGGGCACCCTGCCATCCTCGTCGGCCCACGCGTTCCAGAATTTGCAGCCGTGCTTCTTGAGCAACTCGATACCCGGCTCGCCGGACAAGAACCACAGGTTCTCGACGACAATGTTCTTCCAGTTGATCTTTTTTGTAGTAAGCAACGGGAAGCCGTCGGCCAAATTGATCTCGTAGTTGATGTTGAACGTGGAAATCGTGTCGACGCCCGTGCGGCTCTCTTTGCGGGTGCCGTGGTCGAGGATCTCACGGACTGCGTCTAGGTATTGCCTCATACCAATTCCTTCTGCGCTTGCTCCCAAGCGCGGTTGATGGTCGCCATGGCGCCGGGGTCGCCGCCTTGGTCGGGGTGATTCTCCGCGGCGAGGTTTCGATAGCATCGTTTGACGCCGTCGATGTGCGTCGATTCCTCGCAACCCAGCACATCCCACCAGGCAGGCCCACCGCTGGTGCCGCCGATTGCGGGCAACGCTTTGAACCCGGTGAACGCACGGTTGAGCAATTCGCTGGCGCCGGCGCGTTGGACGGCGCGCAGTCCACCAACGGTCAAACCGATGGCGCGAATGTTGTGATGCACTCGCTCCCAAGTGTCACAGGCGATCACCTGCTGATCGCCTTTGCGTTTGAAGTACACCGCCACGCCAGGGTCATCGATGCGCCGGCGCGCAAAATCTGCGTACGGCAACCCGTCGTTGCGTAACGGCACATTGGTACTCACGATGACGTCAACGGCATCAAGCAGCTCGAGCTCGTGCAGAAGCTCCTGGAGCGACTGCTCATAGCCGACCTTATACCGGGCCTCCTCACGGATGCGGGTATGCGGCCAACCGTCTGGCCATTGCAGAGGAAACGCGTCGATCATTGCTCATTCCCCCTCGGGAGGTACCGGTGTTTTTCCCATCGGAAACACGATCGGCGTTGACTCTAAGGTCTTCTGCAGCTGTCGCCGACAAGAACAACACTCCAAATAAAGTTGGATCAGGTATTCGCGCATCGCGGTGTCGCCGTGAGGGTTGATGTCCGCGGCGCGTGCCGCGTTGTACACGGAGGAGACCGTAGAATTCACCTGGGCCAGATTGCTGATGATTTCGGCGGCGTCTTGGATACGGCTCTCGTCGAACATCCTCCTTGGCTCAAAACCCGGCCCCTCATTGTCTGCTCTCTGAAGAGCCTCGATCCATTCCACCGGGACCATGAATAACCATCCGGGCGGACCGCACGGGGTCACATCTGCGACGACCACGCCTGTGTCGGGATCCTTGTAGACTTCCTTCACGCGGTACCGCTTGCCGGCGCACGTGAATTCTTGCCCTGTTTCAACCATCGGTAGCCAACCCTTTCGTTTTGGCACCGGGCCCCCATCTCGCCCGATGCAGTCCTCGCCCTCTAATTCGCGAGGCCCCGTGCACATGCGCCGAAGCGCCGGCCGCCCATTAACCCGTTGCTACCTGACGGCTTCCAACGGCGCGAGACCCGCCTCCTTTCGGAGCTCGGCGACGCGCGCGTAATCCTCGTCGGACGCCGGCGTGAACGCGGTCTTGGTGATGCGCACTTCATTCTTGGTCACGTGGGTCCACGCTTTGCAACGAACGAGCATCCCGACGCACGGTTGATCGGTGGTCAACAATCCGGTGATGCCCTCCTCGTCGATTTCATCCTCGGGTGTTTGCGTCAACGCGGCAATGTACGCTTTCACCTGCCACGCCAACGACCCCTTGAACTTTTTGCAGTCGACATACAACGTCCCAGACAACCCGACAGCCACCATAGGCTTGTCATCGGGGTGAGGATCCTTCACGGGTTTCGCCGACAACACGTCGTGCTCGGCGATGAACGCCATTCGACCGTCGTTGGTGTTCTCCTTGTGGCCCGTGGCTTGCAGAAGATAGTCGCCGGGGCTGATGTAACTAGCTTGGTTCTGTGGTTCCGCGGACGCGGCTGCTGCTGCTACTGACATTTGCTTTTCCTTTGTTGTTGTTTTTTGTTTCCGTCCCCCACCACGGGGGCCAATTCTTTGTATCATCACAGTGTGACGATTTCAAACCTTCGTGTTGTGCTCTTCGCAGATAACCTGTCCTGTTCGCGCTTCATACTCTTCAAACGTCTCGCCGTGTTCGTTGCGAGTGTCGCCGATAGCATCTAACACTTCACCGCGTTTCTGGTAGCCGTCGGCAATCAGCGCCTCGGGCTTGATGAGATGATTGGTGCCCCATCGTTCCCGCTCGGCGACGGCGTCTAGAGCATCGGGGAACGGGTAACCAACTACCTCGCCGCCAGGATTGATGCCACGCTTGGTTGCGTTGTCCGTAGCGTCGGCGACGTCATCGCCTTCGACGATCGCAACGCCGCGCGAGCCCTCGCCTGTTGCAAAAGATAACCACCACCACATAATCACACCTCGAACACGATATCCGCGTAGTTGAGTCGTTGCCGCCCTCCGAGGGAGTCTTCCAAGTAAACCGCGTCGGCGCACGCTTGGGTGAACGAGTTGACCTGCTCCTCGATGGACATGAGCACGTCGAAGGTGACCGCGTCAGCCTTCTGCCCGAACCGGTGGGTGCGCCCCGTCATCTGCTCCCACGTCTTGCCTGACGACGACGGTGACGTCACCAAGTTGCGGTGCCATTGCTGCAGATTCTTGCCTTGGCCGTGCGCTCGGATGGACGCGACGATGGCGCCGGACGCATCCAAGATCTCGCGCGACGCTTTCTTGCCGGCGCCAAAATACGGGGCCTTCAGCTCCTGCGACAGCCGTTCGCCCAACGCGGTGTGTTCCACCCATACGATGCCGTCGCCAGCTTTGAGCCACCGGGCGACCTCGTCGATCATGAAGAAGTCGATCCATTGCGCGACGGGGTTAGGCTTGAACGTGCCTTTGATTGTGTACCAGACGCACCATTCGCAATGAGCCGGGTTAATGGTCGACATCCACGCCGCGTGTTGCTGCTCGTATTGCGCCAGGCGAGCGGGATGCTGCTCTACTTTTTCTCTGTAAGCTAACCAAGCTTCGGGCAACGCGTCCGCGTCGGGCTCTGGCGGTGTGTGCGGTTTGCGGGGCTCGTTATGCTCTTGAGACTGTTCGTTCCACACCTGCAGCTCGGTGTCCAAGTTGCGCTGATTATGTGACAACGTGTGCCGGACGAGGCCTTTCCACTCCTTGCGGGCGGCCAACCACGGGCGCGGCGCCGGTGGGATCCACTCGTACCAAAAGCCCAGCGCAATCTGTCTGGCCAAACGCCAAATGTGCACGGCTTCGGCGATGGTGTCTCCATTCGGATCCTCCCACGACGCGCGCAGATCGCCGATCATCCGCGACACGGCCGCCGGCAGTTCCGGCTGCAATTTACGGATGCGCAACGACACGCCCAACTCTTCGGCGCCGGACGCGATGACCCCGGGCGTTTCGGTGAGCCGACGGCGGTAGCCTTGGCGAGCGTTCTCGGCGTCTCGGGTAAACCGCGACAGCGCGCCCGGTGCCATGCGGGATTGATCGGGCACGCCTTCGTCTAACGCATCGGCCCAATCGCACAACTCCATCCACTTAATCGGCATCGGCGTGGCGCGGTCGCCCAAACACCACCGGATGATGTGTTGGTAGTCTTTGAGCGAACGATTCGACACGGTGCCCGACATCGCCACCATGATCGTATCAGGACGCCCGGCCATGTACCGCGCCATGCGCCTGGTACGCCCCGCCTTCTTGTTCTTGTACTCGTGGCATTCATCAAGAATGATGAGGTCAGGTTGCAGCGCGTCCAACATCGCGTTGTTCTTCTCCAACGACAGCTCAGAATTGCCGATGACGCGCAACCGCGGGTGCAACCGGAAATGACGAACCAGATCAGGGATCACCTTGCGGTTGGTCTGCTCGCGCAGATCGGCCGGCACGAACAACACGGGACGTTCGGCTTCGAGCACGACAGCAGCCAGCAAGGCTATGAAACCTTTGCCGGCGCCGACCGACACTGGGAGAAAAGCCCCGCGGTGATCGTGGATGTCGCGCAACGCGGCGGCTTGGATCACTTTGAGGATGTAGAGCTCGTCGGGCGGCACGTCGAACAACGGCTGCTGCCCCGGCGGCGTCTTGGGACGCAACATCTCGCTGAGCCCGAACCGCAACTCTTCCAACTCTTCCTTGTCAGCGTCCCACACGCGGCGCGGCAACGATTCGATGCGCCTAAAATCGGCGGTGCGCGCGACGCCACGACGCTTGGCGATGGACGCAAGGATCGACCCCGAACGCAGGTTGTCGGCGCCGACGCGGTCGAGGATCTTATCGCTTAATGCCATCAGTAGCGTCCGTTCAACCAAGCGTCGAATTCGTCGTGGCTGTGCCCCGCTAAACGGGCGGTTTGGTGATCACCTTCAAAGCCCAACTCGGTAGCCCATTCAACCCAACGCTCTTGGATCCAAAGCATGTAAACTACTGTCCACGGCATGCACCGCCCGGCGCCATCCTTAACGCGAACAAGATCACCGTCTGGCCGTCGAATAAGTGTTTTGAGAGAAAGCTTGGCAGCGCGGAGCCAGACGATCACGCGAGGGTTTATGTTTGTCTCAGACAGAGCCATCACGCATCTTCCTCAACCGCTCGGCGACCTCAACGATTTGATCGCGAATGTCTTCTGCATCCCGCAACACGTTCCCGGTTTTCTGCCCTTTCATAGAGCCTGTGATCCAACCCGCCGCCTGGCGAAGCTCGTCCTCGGCGAGCTCCAAGGTGAGCGAGTCGACGACGACGGTCGGCGGGGACCACGGCATTAGATTGCTTCTCGAAACCCATCTACAAAAGCCTTATTAACGCAGTCAGCGATAGCGTCTTGCCAAGCGTGATAGCGTCGAAGCCAAACAATCGTGTCTTCGATGGGAGCGCCTTCGGATGGCGGCTCAGGCTTCTCGAATGGCCGGCCTTTTGCGTCAGTAATGATCACAGCACACCCATCTCCTCGAGCTTCTCTTCGCAGATTGCCTTTGCGCGCTCGCACTGCTCCACGTCGGCGCTGGCGAAGTGAAACTCGTAGCCCATTTGCTCCTCCAACCAACGGTACGCGGCCCCCCGCGACCACCCGCCGTCTTGCCACAACATGTCGAACACCTCGTGGCCTTCGACGCGCGCCGCGCGCACGGCGGGATCGGGGTGCGGGGACCGGGCGCGGCCGGCGATCGCTGCTAGTCTGCTCACGGCGTAACCTTTTCCCTATCCAGGAGATAGTTGTTCGCTCGGACCCGAGCGGCTCGACGGTTGCGGGCTTGGCGATTCGTGGGAGAGCAAAGACGCATGACCTCGGTGGAATCTTCTAGAGCTTTTTCCAAGGATCGAATTCGTTTCTTCAGATCAATGTCGTTCACGACGTCACCTTCAAGTCGGGGACGTCCTTCTGAAACATGCGCTCCACCTCATCGAGAGACGCCTTGCGAACCTTGTCGAGCCAGGCGGGATCTTCTTCCAAACGTTGGATGACCCATGTTGCCATGAACTCGTCAGTGCATTGCACGGCGAACTCCATCGACACGCGCTTACCTTTGGCATGGACGGCGGTGTGCTCCCACACGCCGTGAAGTATCAAGGAAAACGTCGTCGTCCCGCACGGAGTCAGGCGCACGCCAAGGGATTCGACGTTATCCAACACGCGTTGCCGTACTTTGTTGGTCTGGCGTTCAAGCCACTTCAGCATCTCCGGCGGCAAAGGCATCACGCATTCATCTTTCGGGCGACACGCAACAAAACGAGGTACCCGATCAGATCCTGCTCGGTGTCCTCGTGGATGGCGACGTCGTCCATTCCGCGCGTGGTTTGGATGCGCTTGATCTTGTCGTCGATGCGCACTTCGATCTGTTGGACTGCGGTAGCGCGCGAGAAGATCCCGATGGGATCGAACGCGCTGTTGCCGTACTCACGGTTCTTCGCGATCAACAGCTCCTTCACGGCGTCGCACTCGGCGGCGATCGCCTCTCGGGCTTCTTGTGCGGTCATTGATCAACCCTCCAGTTTGAGCAACGACACCAACGCGTGCTCGTTTTTGTCGTAGGACCGGAACGGCCCGTCATTGTCGACGCCGTAGGTGCTGACGTCGTCTGGGTGAGGCTTGGCGTCGGCGGCGACGTCCTCGCGGACGGTGTACCAATACGCGCCCGGGTCGCCGCCCACGCGTTTGATGAGCATGCCCCCGGCGCCGCGCGCCTTCGGGTAAATCTCGCCGAGCTGCAACGCCGGCGGCACGTCGTTGATCGCGAACCGCACCGGCGTGCGCTCGGACCGCAGCAAAGCGCCCATGTCGACCAGCTTCCACAACGCCTTCTCGGGCGCCTTCCCAAAAGCCACGTCAGCGGTGATGTCCGCTAGCTCGACGCAGATGTGGTTAAACGTGCGGGGGTTACCGTCGAGCAGCAGCTCGAGAATTGACTCCGACCATTGCGCTTTAGTTCCCTTGGCGGTCAACTCCTTCCACCGTTTGTTGGGGTTGCCTTTGTGCGCCCCGCGCGGCAACCGTTCGGGGTCGACGGGCGAACGGATCAACACGGTGTATTTAGACAACGGATCTGACATGTCCGGCCGCCACAACAACCACCGGCCGATCCCCTTCTCCTCTTCGTGGGCAAGCACGCCCGACATCACCTCGCGCTCAAACCCATCGGCCTGAGGCTTGTTGTCGGTCAACGTGACCCAACACGACTCGTGCACGCGCCGCTCCGGGCCCAACATCTTGACCTCGAGAATAGGGTCGGCGCCTTTACGGTCGAACACGCCTTCGCACAACGTGCACCAATCATCGGCGCTCATTAATCCGTGTCCTCTGTCTCGCACAGGCCAACTCGGATCGTCATCCCTTGAAAAATATCTCGGGCCTCCATCTGGTCGGTTTGTAACATACCTGCAAGTATCGTCAGGTTGATTGCCTTTTCCGGGCTTTCGGCCACAACTATTCGGTGCACCATCCCAAACTGCATCACGCCGTTGTATACTCTATAGATTCGCAATTGTGTCACGGCCGGTTGCCTTCCGCGTGGTCGCGTTGCGCCGTCAGCTTCTCGAACCGTCGAAGGAACACGCGCTCGGAAACCCCGGCCGTCCACGGCACGATGTCGATCGGGTACGGCTCGCCTTTGAGGTCCCACGGCTTGGGCTCCTTGCCCAACATCGCTTTCTCCGTGATGAGCATACGCATGTCGGCTTGCTTCACCGACGGCGGCATCTCGCGTTGGAGCCCGAACCGTTGGGCGACAGCGACTCCCATGCGTATCTCGAGCTCGTCGTACGGCGACCGCGCCGGTTGGTCGTAGCCCGGCCAAGCGTGATGGCCAACGATCGCCGTGATGGCTTTGTGCATCAACTCGCGCATCGCGAGCTTCGCCGGCGCCGACACGTCGTTGAGGTACGCTTCGGACGCGTCGTGCATCAACCCTTCCAACTCCCACGGCGGGCCGACCTGCTGAGACACCAACACGGAATGCTGCGCGACCGAATACAACTCGTCGGTGTGCCCGGTGTACCGCGTGATCAACGACAACGCGTGCGCGATGTCTTCGATGAGAATGGTGCGCGGGTCAGGCGCGAGCAAGTCGACCGCTTGGCCCGTCCAAGTCTGTATCCACGTCATGATGAAATTTTTGCCCTTCCTGGGTATGGGTACCGGGAACGAATGTGTTGGTGCAGATGATGGCGGCACCAGCCACACACAAGCAGCTTGCACGGGCCGCAACGGATGCGCCGGCGCCCCGGCCTCATCAGCTCGCCGCAATCTTCGCACACACGCGCGCTCATCCTCGTTCTTGGGTGAGGTAAGAAATCCTGTGGAGATCGGACAGACAGTCTCCCCAACGACGAATGGCGGCGAGCAAAAGTTGGCCTTCAGTGTCCCGGCTCGACTTCGGTGATCGAAGATCTTCTTTGGTGACGGCTCCGGACTTGTCTAAGGCGGCGCAAACTTCCCGCCAAGCGTCGTGTTCGGCTCGGGCGTGTGCGTGCATGCCTGGTTCTCCTTTGTGGCTCATCGCAGCCTCCGCAAGATGTCGATGACAGACCACGCGTCGTGCAACGCGTCGTGTTTGTGCTCTGCCTCGGGCATGTTGAGTCGAACACGCAGCTCGTTGAGGCCAGGCAACGTGTCGAGCTCGCCCCACCAATCGGGATACGCACCCATGGCGACGCTGCCCGGGTCGATCACGCGGTGATGGAACAGATAATCTTTGCCGCCATTGGCCGCGATGAACGGCAGATCGAACCCGGCGGCGTTCTTGCCGGCGACCGTGATCTTCGGGCGTTGCACCAATGCTTCTCTTGGGAATTGCTCGTCAAGCCACGTGATGAAATTAAACCGCCACTGGTTAGGGTTCGCCCAAGGTATGTCCCGCCCGTTGTGTAGAACAGCTTCTCTATTATCGGTGGCGGACATCGCGCGGATCAGATCGGCGTTCATGGCCAACGCGTGCACGTTGCCGGTGATCCTGCTGTGGTGCAGGACGCACTCGAAAAACGGCAGTTCTTCGACCGGCGGCAATGGCCGCGCTTCCGTGTCTTCCAACACGGCGGCGACGTGCAAGATCTGATCGCGGTCCTTGTCGAGCCCGGTGGTCTCGATGTCGATGGATAGGAAGAGCATCACCGCACCCCTTGGACCACGATGTCGGCGTAGCGGATGAGCAGATCCTTCAAGGCCCGGCCCTCCAGGGAGTAGGAATCGACGATCACGCACCCCGCCGGCGGCGACTCTTGGAACGCCGCTTCCAACGCGGCGGACAACACCGCGCCGCTTTTGTAATCGATGAAGCCCCAATGCGGGACTTTGTTGTCGACGGCGACCTTCGCCGTGACGTCTTTGATCCAATCGGCGAGGTTCTCGACGGCTCTACCTTCGCCCATGCCCTTGCGAGGCACGCAATCGAGTAGCACCATGAGCCCGGCGCCGTTCGGGGACGGCTTTGAAATTTGTGCGGTGTGCGAACTAGACGCCGACGACTCTTCGTCCGATGACGGGCCGCGAGTCTCAATGATGGCGCCGATCCCTTTTGTCGATGAGGGTCCAGCGTCAACGAGTTTCCCGCCTGTTCCCGTCACTTCGATCATTGGTGTGGCTGGGCCCGCTAGCAACGCGGCGACGAGCGCGGCTTTGGGCATCGTCGAATAGCCTTTGATCCCAACACGCTTCGCCTCGGCCTTCAGATCCTTGACGCCCATGCCCTTGAGCTCGGCTTTGCGCGCGAGCATTAGGTCATCGGTGGCGTCAACGGTCTGGGTAGAGGTTGTGGCAGTGGCTTCGTCGACGGGCGCCGGGTTGACGCCTTCCTTCTGCGAGTGCTCTTGCAGCCGATCGAGCAGCGACTGTTGCGGTTCGGTCTCGGTCGGCGCCGGGGTTTCGGTCTTCGCCCCGGTCTCGGCGGTTTGCGCTTCGGTTTTCGCCTCGGTTTGTGTTTCGCCCCTGGCCTTGCGGATCTTATCTAGCAGACTCACGGTTGTCTCCTTGGTTTTGGTTTTTTGGTTCGCGTTCAATGACGCCGTAAGCGACGCCACCATAGCATTATCGTCACGGTGTGACAATTCTAAATCGGGGTTTTTTGCGCCCGCCACCACGGACGCGATCGCGGCGCCGACGGGTTTGACGCACACGTCAGCGAACGGGCATCCGCCGAAATCGCCGCACGCGGCGGCGTTGAAGCCGGCGTCGTCGTTCGCGGATTTCCAGTTGAGCTTGGCGTGCACGATGTCGGCGACGTCTTTTTCGATATCGGCCCACCCCGACTCAAACGGATCCTCGCCGCGCTTGAATCGCACCTCCACTTTCTTCGCTCCGGTGGGCTGGCGCGGGCCCGTTTGGGGGTTCGACGCCGTGGCGTACAGAAAGCGCACGACGGCTTCATCAACGCCGAACTCGTCCATGCTGTAGCGAGTGTAGATGAGCGCTTGCGGATCCTCCTCCGCTTCTTTCTGCGACATCACCCACCGCAACGACGACGTGAATTTGTAGTCGGCGACGATGATCGGGTCGAACATCGTTGGCGGCACGATGAGATCAGAGTAGCCGATGAGCACCGCCCGGGGGTGAATGTGCGGCAATGGAATTTTTCTCATAGCCTTCTCGGCCCACTTTGTAAGCTCGGGCGACGGCGGCGGGATGAAGTCGCCGCGGATGAGCTGTTTGGCGACGTTGCCGGTCTCGGTGTTGGGCGGACGCTTACCCTCTTTCATCCACGTTTCGAGATGGGCATGACAATCGATGCCGAACTGCTGCTTCGCCGACGTCGGCTCGGTCAAACGGTCGATTTTCTGGAACGCCCACTTGCGATCGCACCGCCGCTTCACTTTGATCTGCGACGGCGACACTCGGATGAAATTACTGTCTTCCATCACACTTCCCTCGGGAGCACGCGACTCCCCGTTTCACGTTGCAAGGCCGGCACGCCGGCACGATGTTGTCGCGCGTGTACCGCCCGCCGGCGTGGCCGCACGTCGGCCAACGATCGACTTCCCAAACGCGAACGGCTTTACGGCACCAAAAGCAGTAGACCCGCCCGAACCTGGCCGAATACTTCTTCGTCAGAAACGTTCGCCGGCGCCGACGATCGGTCGATGACCCCCGCTGATTGGTGTTCGTCGCCCGTCGTGTGTTCTTGCCCGTCATGCCGTCGGATCCCACGGCACGAGTCGCGTGACGCCGTCGGGGTTGGGGCCGTCGAACACGGCGACGCACGACGGGAAGTTGGGGGCGTCGGGTTTGTCTTTCGGCCGGCGGCCTTTCTTCGCGGCGCGTTCGACCTCCTCGGCCTGCCACGCCTCCAACGCGCGACCCTTCAACTCGTACTTCGTGCGGCCTTTGATGGACCGGACCTCGTGCGCGACGCCGGCGACGCACTCCTGCCACCACCGCTGCTCGGTGCGGTGCGCGGGCAAGATGCACACGACGCGCGCGCCCAACGCCGTCTCCTCCGCGAGCTTGAACATGAACAGCGCCAGCAGTTTGCGTTCAAACGGCGCGTTGAGCCACAGCCATCGCCCCGGCTCGAGCTGGTACCACGGGACGTCGAGCGAGTCGGCAGCGATCCCGCCGGGGCCCAACCACAACGGCAGCCGCGCGTTGAATGTGGACGCCGCCAAGTCGCACACGAAACCGAACTCGTCCATCAGCGGGAGAAACTCCCGGTCCGGCGTGGCGTAGTGGTTGTGGTAGTTGTACGTCATCGAGTGACCTTGGGCTTCGCGCGGCGCGCCGTCCTTTCGGGCTTTGCCTTCGCCTTGCGGTTCCCCTTACGGCTACGCGAAGTTTCGGCCTCAGCCAACCGGTGCAAGATCATCGCGTCGACGACGCGCAATATGATCTTGACGTCGTCCGGCGGCTTGTCGCCGGCGTTGAGCCCAAGCTCTGATGCTGCGTACGTTTGGGCGTCGAACCAAAGCCGCCGCACCAGCTCTTCGGTCCCCAAGCGTTCGTCATCAATCATCCATCAATCCTTCTTGGGATTACCGTCACGTGTCGCTCCGGCAACAAAGCGCGCACGTGCGGGTGCCCATCGCCAAGCTTGGGGATCATCCGCCGCACGAACAGCTTGGCCGCCTCCGAGCGGGGCTCGATGTACAAATGCATAGTGCCGTCGGTCGAGTTGCGCTTGGACAGGCAGCCGGGCGTCGCCTTTAGCCGAAGCCAGAAGGCGATCTCAGCGTTGGACGCTCTGTTGATCTCCTGCTCGGGCGTCATGATGTGGACCCAATCGGACGGCGGTAACGCCTTGAGTGGGTCGTCTATGAAAGCCCGCTCGGACGTAGTACGCTCGAGCTTCACGAGGGCCTCGGGTCGAGGTTTCTTCTTCATGGTAGCCAACCTAAGGATCTTTTCTCGGCCCGAGGCGCCTCATAGAGCGCCACCATCGACGAACGCGGGCGCCGGGCGTTTCACGTGAAACAGCAACCAACGCATTTATGGTAGCCAACGCGTCTAGAGTGTCGTCTCGGGTGGCGGGGCGGGACGAAGTCGCCGACGGATCGTTCTTACGAATGTCGGCCAAAGCGGCGCGGGCAATGTCATAGGCCCGCCGCGGTCCACAATCACAACCGGGCCCATGTCTTGTGATTTTCTCAAACCCAAGCTCTAACCTCTTCACCCGCGCTCGTAGCTTGTCTTCGATGCTCATGCTTCCTCCACTTGGGCGAACAGCGGCGAGTCGCGTTCGATGCGCTCGCGTGCCATCCGGCAATAGTCTGGGTTGAGATCAATCAGCACCGAATCACGGCCCAAGCGCTCGGCGACGATCGCGGTCGTGCCGGCGCCGCCGAACGGGTCCAACACCACGCCGCCGGCGGGGCATCCGGCGAGCACGCAAGGTTCGACGAGCTTGGTGGGGTACGTCGAAAAATGGGCCTCGGAAAACGGCTCCTGCGGGATGGTCCACACCGACCGCTTGTTTCGCATCTCGACCACGCCGCGGATGGCGGCACCGAAGCTGGGGTTGTTCTTGACGCGTGGGCCGCCCTTGCCTGACTTCGGTGTGACGCCGTCGCCTCGAGGGTGGGAGTTTTTCGACGCGGGCACTTTGATGGCGTCGGCGTCGTAGTAGTATTTCCGTGACTTCGACAGCAGGAACACCTGCTCGTGAGCGCGCGTCGGGCGATCCTTCACCGCCTCGGGCATCGCCGTGGGCTTGTGCCAGATGATCTCCGAACGCAGCCACCACCCGTCAACCTGCAGCGCCAACGCGACCCGCCACGGAACGCCCACGAGGTCTTTGGGCTTCAGCCCCGGGTTTCGCCGGTGGGTGCGCCCGCCCGAAGCCTTCCACGCGGCGCGCGCCGCGTCGTGGTTTCGGCTCGATGTGATCTGGGATTTCTCACCCATGCCCCCGTTGCGTCCGCCCATGTACGTGTCGCCCAAGTTGAGCCACAACGTACCGTCGTCGCGCAGCACACGACGCACCGCGCGAAACACATCGACGAGCTTGGCGACGTATTCTTCGACGGTCGCCTCGAGGCCGATCTGCCCGTCGACGCCGTAGTCGCGCAAGCCCCAATACGGCGGGGAGGTCACGCAACAATGCACGGACCCGTCTTTGAACGAGGCCAACCCGTCGACGGCGCCAGCGTTGATGATGGCCACAGTCAAAATAGCCCCGGCGGTTCGATGGGTTCGCGCCCCACAACGCGAGCCAATCTGTTGATGAGGTCGTAGTTGCTGAGCGGGGTGATGATCCCTTCAGTGGCCTTGAGGATGACGTAGCACTCGGCGAGAAGCATGCCGGCCTTGCAATGGTCGCAAGGTTTCTTGCGCGTGCACTTGCGGTAGATCTTCCCCTTCGGGTCTTTTTGGCAGTAGATCAAAACGGCGTCCTTTCATCGTTCGCCGGTGGCACGGATCCGAAGTCTTCCAACAACGGCCCGTCGTCGTCGTTCGTCGGTGGTTCGCCTAGCCCGACGGTGGCGAGGATCACCTCGCGGTCGCCAATATTATGACGGTCCGACCAAGCCAAAATGTGGTCGACGTCGATGATGCGATAACGCGTGCGCACGTTTTTGTTGCGCAGCTGCTTGCGGCGCGACGTCGACGACAACGCGCGCAACGCGGCGCCGATCTTCGCCGTCTCGGCTTCGATCTTGGTATTTTTAATATAAAGCTCCCACCCGTCGATGAGCGCTTGGTCGTTGACCAACAACTCGCCGTCGCCGCGCCGGATGAAGTTGGTGGCGCTGGTGTCATACAAGTTGGGCTGCATGAGGTAGCGGCACAGCCACTCGCAGCATAGCGAGTTCCACTTCGACCCCGTCATCAGCAAGCGGTGCATTTGTGACACGTCGCCTTCGACCCAAAACCGCTTGCCTGGCGTCTCGACCACGTGGTTATCGCGCAACCACAACGCGTGCAATGCGATGCCTTTGGTCGCCCACTGCTCCCGCACCTTACGCGGCATCCCGTTGAGCAGATCAGCGGCGTCTTGCGGGACGTTGATGTAGAGGAACCGTTGGGCGATGGCGTCGAGGTCTTGCGCGCTCGAGACGTCCTTTGAGTCGAGCAGAAATTCGTTGTTAGCGGCGAGCACCAAACGAACGCATCCGTGAAGATCGGTGGGGGGCTTGAACTTTCGCTTCAGAGTGCGAGACATGGTGGACAATATGGTTCGCAATTTGGTGGTCACTGTCATCGATCCGTATTTGCGCGGGATCTCTTCATCAGCCAGGACCAACGGGCAGCGGGCGATCTCGTCGTTGAAGTCGGACAGAACGAGCTCGATGTCGCCCGGCGGCCCTTCGGTCCACAAACGCGCGAGCCCAAAGGCAATCAGCGTCTTCCCCGACCCCGCAACACCGTCGAAGTACACGGCGCACAGCAGCTTCGACAGATCGGAAACGCACGACAACCAATCAATCAGCCGAGGGTATTGGGGGCCGGCGAGGAGCTTAAGCCATTCATCGATCGCGGGGTCGAACCGCGCGGGGCCCAGCTTGCGCAGAGGGATGACGGCTTCATGCAAAGTGAGGGTGTCGGGGTCGAACACGGTGCGTTGTTTGATCATGTCGGACACAACGCGTTCGACGACTTGCCCCGACTCGCGCGTCACGTCAGCCAACGGGCGGTACGTCGTGCCGGTGCGGGTCGATTCCATGAGGCGAACCGGTGCGCGCGCCAACAGCTTGGACGCCATGATAGCGGCGTCTTCCTTGGAGTACGGGCCACGGTAAGCGCCCGACGCGTCCAACATCCAATGCATGCCTTCGCGCTGGACCAACCACCGGTCGCGGAGCTCGGCCGTCTCCCAACCGTGCATGCCAGCGATGCGCGCGAGATCGTCGTCGTCGTAATAAGCCGCCGAACCCACGGCGGCGATCTGCTGGTCGCGGGCGCGCTTGCGCCTCTCTTCGGCGCGTCTCTCTTCGACGCGCTTGTCGGCGTCGCGCAACTTGCGCACGGCTGACGCGTACGCGTCCCACACCTCCTCGAGAGAAGGCGAGTCGTTGGGCGACTGCTGCCGCATGGACGCCAACGACAACCCGAACAGCTCCGACAACGTCGCAGGCGACGCGTCTTTGGTCTTCTCGGCGACCCACCACGTCAGATCGCGGATGGCGTTGTGGCGCCCGCCGGCGTCGGCGAGCGGGTTGCCTTCGAGAAGGGCTTTGACCAATGGCTTGATGGGCTCGTTTGTGCGGATGGCCGCCATTTTCAGGCGCAGCTTGCCGGCGAGCCGAGCGGCCATCAACGGGTCGTCCGCCGCCAGCTGCGACGACGGCGTTGCGGCGACGGGGCCGTCAGGGAGGTCGTCGGGGGTGACAAAACGCCCGACGTTGCGCCACCCGCGGTGGTGCCGCTCGGCGCCGGGGGGGCACGACGGCAAAAAGTGCAGGCGCGAGATGTCTTTGGTCGACGGGTCGTTGACGCCGCCGATCAGCGCGTTGAGCCCGGCCCATATCGAAGGGTAATCGGACGGCTCGACGGGGTCGGCGAACGGCAACACGATGCGCAACCGCGGCGCCGACGGCGCGTGGGAGTGCGTGGTCCACACGTAATGCTCGAACGGCCGGAGCGCCTCGAACGCGGCTTCTATCTGCGCGTCGGTCAGCTTCTCGAGATCGACGCCGATGGCGCACGCGGCGCGGACGTTCAGCAACGAGCGGCTTTTCCCCTTGGCGATCTCACCGAGGATGATCGCGGGGCCGTCTTTGGCCTCGCGCACGTCGCGCTTGGCGAACAGCTCGCACCACTCGGCCCACGTCTTCGTGTGCGGCTCGCCTCTCGATCGGTTCTTGGCGCGGTACGCCGTGAACGTGAGGGGCCTCATGCGCGGGCTCGGGAAGGCTGGGGGACGGGCGCGCGCCGGCGTCGTTGGTGAACGGTTAAACCGACGCGCGAGCACCCGCCCCCCGTCGAGGCAATTATTTGCAACATACCGTTCACCAATGCGCGTGTTACCACGAGCGCGCTGAAAAAGGCAACACATTTGTTTGCAATGTTTGCCGTCACACCTTTGGGGGGTGTCACACATGGGGTTGAGACGAACATTCTTCAACGGCCGCAGGCAGTTAGGCCTAAATATAGGGTCGATAGGGTGTCACACCGTCACCTTCTTATGTTTATATAACTGGTAAACTACCATGATGTCATCATGGTCGTTACGCGCGCGCTTTAAGTGGGAAAAGGTGTGACGGTGTGTTGTGACGTGTAAACCCTTTGAAACGCAAGCGAAACACCGTCACACTTGGGGGTGTGCCGAGGTGTGACGGTGTGACACCCTGCTTTTGAGCCTTTTATTGTTGCAAATAGAGAGGCGCTCATGGTAAAAGGCCCGAAGGCAATGAGAACCAAGGTGGTCATAGACGGGCGCGTGCAAGGCTACTACGTGCAGCCCCACCACGAGCGCGCGGTCGCGGCGTTTCGCGAACTCCACGGCTACAAGTCGAACTCTCGAGCGATGCGCGCCGTCTTGGACGAGCTCGCGCGCGCTGTCGGCGTGCCGGTCCCACAACCCAAGGAGGCCGCGTGAACCCCCAAGAGCTATTGTCGTCGAAGTGCCCCGTGTGCCAAGGCCGGTGCGCCACCGTCGAACACACGCGCACGACCATCGCCCGCAAAAAAGGGGCCGTCGGCGGCCCCCAAGTCGACGTGTCCATCGAAGGTGTGGCCCAGCATGAAGGTTTTGTGTGCGGGCTCGAGCGTCTGCGCCTATTCGAAGACGGCCGGTGGTCGCAATGGTCGTTGCAAGACGATCGGCGGTGCGGCAACTCGCAGCTGGTCGCTTTGGAGCTCCGGCAGCAGTTGAACGAAGCGAGGTCGACCGATGGGTAAGATCATCACAGAGTTGCCAGACCAAACGTCCGCGCAGAAGTCGGTGGCCATCAAAATCGACGAGATGCCGGAGTGCGTCGGCATTCCGCAATTGCCGTGCACGTCGGGGCTCACCGACTTCATGGTCAAAGGCTACGACGACAAATACCGGTGCAACCTTTGCAACACTGTGCACGTCGCGTTGGTGATGCGGGAAGCAGGCGAATCGGCCCCTGACGCCACGCGTCCGCAGTTCGTGGCGCACAAGTTGGACATCAGGGCAAAGCTCGAGGAGTTGTCGCGCCGCCGGCGCATCGCGGGGATGTTAGACAAGTTGGAAGGCGGGCGCGTCGACCCGCGCACCGGCCACCGAGTCGAAGGCCAAGTTCGCGGCTCGCGCGGGCTGCCCAAAGACGCGCCGAACTTCGCGGCGATCGGCGACGACGATTACCGGGACATGAAAGACGCGATGCAACGCGACGAGCACGGCACGCGCGCGGAAGGCCTCACCGACGATGAACGGCGCGAACGCATTGTCAAGAAATACGGGCAGCGCGGCGGCGGGAGTTCGATGTGACGAAAATCGTCGACGCGCTTGTCTCAATGGATGGCATCGTTCGTATGTCAGCCATCCGCATAAAGCTGGTGAAATCTGCAGGCGAAGAAGCCGGCGCGGCTTTGGACGACGAGGTAAAAGAGGCGGGCCGCCGTTGCGAAACGCACGGTTACCTCGACGACCCCGCCATCTTCATAAACACCAGTGCAACTGGCAAACGCATCGTCGTGGTGTGCCCGTTATGCTCGTCGCCCGAGCTACTCGCGCAGTGGGAAGCCCAACAACAACCAGGAGAACCCGCATGAGTCATCACGCGTGGTCTATTCAAAACGTGTTGCAGTTCTTCGCCTACGATCATCTCAAGGGAGAGATGCGCAGTACGAGCATGGAGTTCCACAACTTGGCGCACCATCTGGCCGACAACGTCAAGGCCAATCCCGAGTTGGTCGTTGCGCTGCGCAAGCTGCTCGAGGCCAAAGACGCGGCGGTGCGTGCGCACATCTGGAAGGAGCCGATATAGGCCATGGAACTCCAACCAACAGACGACCAGGAGGCGCAGATGGATGCCATTCAAGCCGTGCTTCGATTCAACGTTCACAAGGTGGACGACGCGGCGACGTTGAACTGGATGGCGTTGATGCGCCGGACCTATGCCGAAGCGGCGCGCGAGCTATGCTTGCGTCTGCCGCCATCGCATGCGCGTGAGATGGCGCGCGTCAAACTCGAGGAGGCGATGTTCTGGACCAGCGCGGCCGCGGCGCGCGCCAACGGCACGCCCGACGGGTTCGGCGACGTGGTGCGCAAGAGGGCCTAGCCCAATCGTCAAAGCGGTGCGCGGTGTGGTACACCGGATGGGAATTTCACAACTCCCTTAGGAGGGAAAAACCATGTCCTCGATATCCAAAGACCTTCTTCGCACGATCTTCATCAAGTATGGCGGCGTCCCTCCCAAAGAGGCGATCCTCGCCCTCGACGAGATGGACGAGATCCGGCAGTTCGCCACGGAAGTGGCGCTGCTCGCTGACCTGGCAAACGTGCGCGTGGGCAACTTGGCCTACGCCATCGACACGGGTGAGGTCTACTTGCGTGGAACATCGGCGTTCATACTTTTGGTATCGCCCCAGTTGTTCGCCACCGAGGTGGCGCTGCTCGCCGCCTTAGCGACCGTGCGCGTGGGCTCTTTCGCCTACGCCGTCGATACGGGCGCGGTTTTCTTGCGCGGCGCCGCGGCGTTCAGCCTGGTGGCGTCGCCGACGGCCGACGCTAGCGCGTTCTTACAGAAGAAGACCATCATCGAGGCGGCCGACATCAAGCTGATGGCTTCCGCGCCGCCGACCATTGTGCCGGCGGTGGCCGGGAAGATGAACGTGTTGCACGGCCTGGCGTTGCAGCTCGTGGCCGGCTCCGAGGTGCTCACCGTCAACACCGGCGATGACCTCATCGCCAACTATGTGGCCGCCGGTGGTTTGGCTGCCACCGCGGCCATGGAGACCACCGGCTTTCTCGACCAAGCGACGAACACGTTCTTGGTCGCCAAGGGGATCGCAGTTTTGGCGGGAACCGTCGCGGAAGTCGTCAACACGCCGATCGTGTTGGACAACAACGGCGTGGAGTTTGCCGGCAACGCCACCGACGACGCGCAGCTGATCGTCTGGGCCCGGTATTCCCTGCTCACCGTAACGCCGTAACGATGAGCCCTGATCCTAAACAACAACCAACCCCCGAGGCATCCGAGGGGGTTCGCGCGTACTTCCGACCGCCGCCGCTAGTCTCAAGGGCGGCGGCCGAGCGCGAGGTGCGCGCCGCGTTGAAGCCCAAGCCTAAGATCCCTGACATGGACTTCCTGACGATGTCGCCGGGCTCGGCGGTCGTCATCGCCGGTGTCACCTGCAAGCTTCACAACATCAACCGCGGCAAGCGTCGCCTGACGTTTCGATTCGGCAAGCCGATCCCTGGCGCCACGGACCTGACCGGGATGCAGCCCGGCTCATTGGTCAAGATTCACGGGGTCTACTGTAAGCTCGAGCGCGTCGACCAAGCCAAGGGTCGATGGGCCTTTACACCGAATAGCCCGGCGCAGGTGATGCCCGTCGCAGCGATGGCCAACCCAATACTGCCCAGGAAGCAATGAGCGAATACTGCGACGGATGCGGCGAGTGGGATTTGCCGGACGGCGCCACCACGTGCGCAGTGTGTGACGAGGATTTCTGCCCGGATTGCATCGACGGCGATGTGTGTGAGGGTTGCAAGGAAGATAGCTATGGCTAAGACCACCGATTACAAGTTTGAGCTCAAGCCGATCGCTGCAGGTGATCGCCAGCCGATCGACGTCGGCGCGATCATCAAACGCTACGAGGCGCGCCACGCGCGTTGGCTTCGGCTTCAGCTGTGGTTACCGCGATCGTACTTCGGTGAAAGGAAACCATGAGCACGTGCTGCCACGATTCTGCTATGGGCCGTGGCCACGCCACGACGTGCCCGAGCTACACACCCCCTCGCAAGCCCGTCGGCAAGGTCCCCGGCATCAAGCTCGACACCGACAGCAGCGGCAACGTCCGCGCGCGCATCGACAAGAGCCAGGGGCTCAACCGCAAGGAGCGCCAGGAGCTGGTCGACCTGTTGCGCAAGAATATGCTCTATCAGACTCCGCGCCCGATCTTCGCCGACGCCGTCGACGAGCACCCCACGTGGGTCGACATGCGGTTGTTGTTCGGTCACCAGCAGCGCGTTTTGGAATTGATCCACAAAGCCGGCGGGTGGGTAATGCCGCCGGAGGACAGGGCGAAGCTGTTGGCGAAGCATGAGGAAGCGTCGCGCCGCGCGCACGGCGACGGGGTTGATTACGACTTTTCGCACTTGAGCTACGGTGACCTCGTGCAGATGCACGTCGAGCTCGAAGGCGTCGACGAGCTCGCGCCGTTCCGCGAAGCTATCGCCGATGAGATCACCGAATACCAAGACGGAGGCAATCACGGATGAATGCGCAAGATATGAAAAAGCAGTTCAACCACACCTTCGACGCCCCTGGCACGTTCGTCGAGGTCGACTTGCTTTTGCAAGGCGCCGTCGAAGAATGGTTTCGAGAGTTCGGCGAAGCCCTCAACCCCGACAAACACTTTCTTCGGCTCAATCCGGCGAAGGTGTATTGGTCAAAAGCGACCACGCGCATCGAACGCGCCGCCGATCTTGTCTTGCGCGGGGATGCGTCGTCGACGCCGCATCTGCACGCCGACGGGAAGATCCTGTGCAAAGGCGCCGTGGAATTTTCGGTCACGTGGCCCAACGCGAAGACCTAACACAGAAAACCAAGGTATTGGAGAGCAGGCGTGGAGAAGAGCGAGAAGGACAAATTATTGATGCTGAAAGCTGCCAACGAGATTGATCGCTTGCGGATCCAGAACGAAAGCGCCGACGGGTTGCCTGCCGAAATGTTCGAGCCATCGCCCATGTATGGCATCACGCAGGACCGACGATCCCGTCCCGCGTGAGCTCATGGAAATCGTCGACGTCAAGATCTTAGAGTTGGTGGAAGACCCACGCAACGCGCGCACCCACGACAAGCGCAACTTGGACGCCATCAAAGCGAGCCTCAAACGGTTCGGCCAAGTCGAACCGTTGGTGGTCCGCGCCGGGTCTAACGTCGTGGTCGGCGGCAACGGTCGCCTTACGGCTATGCGGTCCCTCAAATGGAAGACTGTCGCGGTCACCTATCAAGAGCTCACCGACACGCAAGCCGCCGCTCTAGGCATCGCGTTGAATCGCACCGCCGAATTGGCGGCGTGGGACGAATCGCGATTGGCCGATTTGCTGGCGACCATCGCCGCGGACGGGTTCGAGCTTCCCGAAATGGAAGCGTTGGCGTTGACCGATCTCATCGACGAAGATCGATTGGCCGATCTCGGCTTTCTTGGCGGGTTCGGTGATCCGGGCAAAGACAAGCGCGTCGGCGGCATCGAAACGGAGACAGTGACAGTGTCGTTCGTCGTGTCACCCGAGCAGCAAGCCGTGGTAGTGAGGGCCATGCGGGTCGCACGGGCCCACGGCGGGTCGCAAGGCGACAGGCTCGCCATGATCTGCCGCGATTGGCTCGCGGCGCAGGGGGATGACGATGACGACGGAACCAAAGATTGACGACGCCCAAGCCGCACGCCGACAAGCCTTGATGGCGAAATTCGGCGTGCGTTACTTCGAGCCCGGCGACGTCACCGTGGCGGAAGGCGCTGTTGGCGAGTTGTATTCGTACGAGTGTTACGTCGGGAATCAAGAGATCACCGTGCACCACGGCGACAGCTTTTGCCGTTTGGTGGAAAACGAAGCCGTGTGGACGGCCGGGCCGTTCACGTGTTGGTCTCCGAAGTTTGGCGTGTTGATGAAAGGTTACACGCCGCCCGAGCGCAAGGCTGCGCTTCCCGAGCGAGCGCATCTCCCGTACGTCAACGGGTGCGGCACCGCGCAAATATTCCCGCCGTTGCGCGCCGGTGACCCGACGTTGCAATGGTTGGACATCCCGCCGCACAGCGCCGAGCAGGCGCACCACATTCACTCGACGGCGCGCGTTGTCTACATCGTCGCCGGCAAAGGTCGGTCCATCGTGGGGCTGCAAGGGGCGCAAGTCATCGAGGATTTGTACCCCGGCAAGATCATCGTTCTCGATCCGATGTGCCCGCACCATTTCGACACGCCGCAAGGCGAGCACCTCGTCTGCGTGCCGTTCCACGTGTGGAGTTCGACGCCGGCGGAATTCGGGCACCCGATGTTTGTGGGCACGCATTTGATGGATCAAGGGGCGTAGGTGGGCAAGAAGCTCGAGGTCGAGCAATCCGTCATGGAGTTGGCGTTGCAACGCGTTCGCCGCACGTACGAGCTTTGCGATCGCGTGTCGGTGGCGTTTTCCGGCGGCAAAGATTCGACCGTCACGTTGCACGTCGCGTTGCAGGTAGCGCGCGAGTTGGGCAAATTGCCGTTGGACGTCGTGTTTTTCGACGAGGAGGCCATCCCGCCCGACACGGTCGAATATTGCAAACGCGTCGCCGCGTTGGACGGCATTGCGTTTCGTTGGTTGTGCGTTCCGATAAAGCACCGCAACGCTTGCTCGAAACAAGAGCCGTATTGGCATCCGTGGGATCCAGACAAGCGCGAGTTGTGGGTGCGTCCGATGCCGGATGATCTCCCGCCCAACGCGCGGCTCATCACGTCGCTGCCTGGCGTCGACTTTCGGATCACGCCTGAAACGCATGCCGGGTTGCACCCGCCCGAGTGGGGCACCACTGGCTTCATGTTTGGCATTCGCACGCAAGAGTCGTTGCGTCGTTTTCGCGGCGTCACCCATCGCACGCATGACAATTTCATCTCGACCGATCCTCTAGCGAAACACGTGATGATGTCGAAGCCGATATACGATTGGCACCATTCGGACGTGTGGGCGTTCCCGAACATCGCAGGCACCGACTACAACCACGCGTATGATAAAATGGCAGCCGTGGGCATGACGGCGCACCAACAACGCGTGTCGCCGCCGTACGGCGAGGAACCCATCGAACGGTTGTGGACGTACGCGGCGTGTTGGCCCGAGTTGTGGGAACGGATGATCGCGCGCGTGCCCGGCGCCGCCACGGCCGCTCGCTATTCGCGGTCGCCGTTGTACGGCTATGGCGGAGGCTCCATCGGTGAGTGGAACGTCGAGGAGGACCCGCGCGAGCTCATCAAACGCGCCGTAGATCGGTGGGAGCCCAAGACCGCGAAGCAAGTCGCCGAGCGCATTCGTGTGGAGATCAAGCGGCATTACGGCCAGACGAAGTTGCCCATTCCGTTGGAGGAGATCGGCCCCACAGGCATCAGCTGGCGGTGGTTGTACATGATCGCGTACCGAGGCGATTTGAAAGGCCGCCGCAACCCCAAAATCAAGTCGGGCGAGACCCGCCCCGCGGAGTGAGATAATGCGAGACGATCAGCCGATAGCCCATGTGCGTTGGGTGCAGCCCGACAAGCTCACTGCCAACGGGTACAACCCCAACCGAGTGTTTGGCCCCGAGCTCGAGCTGCTCAAAGAATCGTTGTTGGCGTCGGGGTGGACCCAACCGATCGTCGCGCGCCCTGACGGAGAAATCGTCGACGGGTTCCATCGTTGGCTGCTGACCAAAGTTGACGGCGAAGTGGCCAAATTAGGCGACGGGCGGTGCCCGGTGGTCTATCTCCCCGAGGAAACGACGCAGGCCGAGCAGATGATGGCCACCGTTCGGCACAACCGAGCTCGCGGCCAACACGGCATCGTGAGCATGTCGGACATCGTGCGAAAGCTGCTCGACGAGCTGCCGAAAGAAGATGTGATGCGCGGGTTGGGCATGGAAGCCGAGGAAGTGGAAAGGTTGTCCGACATGCGGTCGACGCCTGACAAGCAAGGCAAGGAGTCGTTTGGCCGTGGTTGGATCCCGGACCCGTCGGCGCTATAGCCGCGCGGCCATCCGGGCCACGATGCGCGCCAATCGATCCGCCAACACGAAGCCCGAGCGGATGATGGCCGCCGCGTTGTCGTCATTGGGCTTCACCGTTGCGCGCAACGTTCGCGCGTTGCCCGGCACCCCCGATGTTGTCGTGCGCGCGTTGGGTTTGGCCGTGTTCGTGCACGGATGCTTCTGGCACGGTTGCCCCGATCATTGGCGCCCGCCGGCGACCAACCGGGCATATTGGGTTGAGAAGGTGCGCAAGAATAGAGCGCGAGACAAAACGGCTCGTGAGGCGTTACAGTGTAAGGGATGGACGGTGGTAGAAGCGTGGGAGCACGATGTCGTTGCCGATGCACGTTTGGTGGCGTTGGCCGCCGTTCGGGAAACGAGGAAATAGTCGATGGGCGGTAAAGGCAGTGGCAGCAAGCCGGTAGAGTTCGCGTTGTCGCGCGACGTCGATCCGTGGGAACGCCAACCGGGCGAGACCAGCAAGGCTTGGGCCGCGTTTGTCGAATACCGCAACATGGGCGCCGACCGCGCCATCCGTAAGGTGGCGGAGCGACTCGGGCAAAAGGCGCAATACAAATCGGTGTTGGAAAAATGGTCCGCCCGGTGGGGGTGGGTCACGCGCGCCGGCGCGTGGGACGCATATGAGGATCGGCGCGAACGCGAAGCCGCGTTGGTTGCCGCAGAAAAGAAAGCCGTCGAACGGGTGCGCGTCGCGCAACTGATGGTCGACGTGTCGGCCAAGTCGTTGTACATGTGGAACGAAGTGCTTAACCACGCCATGGCCGTCGGCAAGCAAGCGAAGGAAGCCGCGATTGAAGCAGGCACGGCGGCGCCGGTGCCGCCATCGCCGCCGATTTCGCCGAACGACACGCAGAAGCTCGCCGATGCAGGCATGAAGTTGGTGCAACTGCTCGAGGGCAAGCCCACTGACATTCGAGAACAGCGTCAGCAGATCACCATCGAAGAACGTCGCAAAGGGATCCAACAGCTCGTCGGCAACCCGAAGTTGCGCGCGGCTATGAAGCAAGTCGCCGAGGCGATGGAGGAGGCGGGGAGCCCCGACCCGGACGAAGGCGGGAACGGTGATGCAGGCGTCGTCCATTGAGCACGAAGACGCATGGCGATGGAACATCGAGACGTACGCCACGCGAGTTTCAGGCGGTGAGTGGAAGCCGTATCGTTGGCACGTTTTCCTAGCGCAGAAGTTGATCGAAGCGGTCCTCGCCGGCCGCAAACGCATCATCGTCACCGCCCCGCCGCAACACGGCAAATCCACGCTCACGTCGCAATGGTTGCCGACGTGGTACCTTGATCTGTTCCCCAAGAAGAAAGTGATCTTGGCGTCGTACGCTTCACCGTTGGCGACAGGTTGGTCGGAGAAGGTTCGCGATGCGTTCGACGGGTCGAACCCGCACACGTGGGCTCGGCTCAACCCCAACCACGCTTCTAAAAGCGAATGGTTATTAGAGACCGGCGGCGGGATGAAAGCCGTGGGCGTCGGGTCTGGTATCACCGGGTTTGGTGGCGACCTCATCATCATCGACGACCCGATCAAAGATTGGTTCGAGGCGCAATCGGCGGCGGCGCTCAAACGCGTGATCGATTGGTTCAACGGCACGTTGTATCATCGCAAAACAGCCAAAGACACGACCTTCATTCTTATCCAAACCCGGTGGAATAGAGGCGACTTGGCTGGGTATTTGGTCAACGAGCATTCTGACGATTGGGTCGAGATTCGGTTGCCCGCCATTGCGGAGGCAGAAGACGAAGCGCGTGGCGTTCCCCCCGACGCGTTAGGCCGAGCTCCTGGCGAAGCATTGTGCCCGGAGCGGTTCGACGTGCCCGATTTGCAAGCGACTCGACGCGCGGTTGGGCCACAAATATGGGCTGGGTTGTTTCAACAGCGGCCATCCCCCGCCGAAGGCAACATCATCAAACGCGATTGGATCCAATACTACGGCGGTCCGACAGAGGTAGAGCTCCCCGACAATATGAGCCAATTCCAATCGTGGGACCTTAACGCCGGCGAGGAAACCGTGAAAGGCTCGTTCAACGTTGGTCAAGTGTGGGGCGATAAAGGCGGCGCCTATCTACTTGACCAAGTGCGTGATCGATGGGAGTTCACCGAGACGGTGAGGCAGCTCATCAAGCTCAGCATCCGGTGGCCCAAAGCGCGCAAGAAATACGTCGAGAAGAAAGCCGCCGGCATACCGTTGTTGTCGATGCTCAAGAAGAAGATCAAAGGGCTCATTCCCATCAACCCGAAAGGATCCAAAGCGGCGCGGCTCGAATCGGTTGCCGGTTATTTTGAAGCCGGCGATGTGTGGTTCCCTCACCCGTCCATCGCGCCATGGGTGCCGGAACTGGTAGAAGAAGTGGTGACGTTTCAAGACGGAGTGAAACCGGACGACCAAGTGGATACGTTGTCGCAAGCACTCAACCAGTGTAAACTGGGCAGCAGCTCTGGCGCGATAAAACTCAATCTCGAGGTGGGTCTAGGCAGGCCTGCGTGGAAGCTCAACTGATGGCGGACACCCCCACCCGACAGATGAATCTTGCTATGCTCGGCAGCACCGGGCTGAAGCAACATAGCGGTTTCATCCACGAGGAGCTCCTCGCCCGGTTGCGCGGCCGCAATGGCGTCAAGCTCTTCGACGAGATGAGCCAGAATAACGCCGTTGTCGGCACCATTCTTTTTATCCTCGATATGATCGTTCGCCAAGTGGAGTGGCGAATTGAGACGCCCAAGGGCATGGAAGATGATCCGGCGGCGATTCGCGAGAAGGAGTTCATCGAAGGCGCAATGGACGACATGAGCCACACGTGGGAGGACTTCATCAGCGAGGTCTTGACCATGTTGGTGTTTGGCTGGTCGTTCCACGAAATCGTTTACAAGATCCGCAAAGGCAACACCCGCAACCCCAAGACGCGTAGCAAGTTTGACGACGGCCGGTGGGGGTGGCGTAAGATCGAGGCGCGCGCCCAAGACACGTTGTGGAGTTGGTTGTTCGACGAAGAAGGCGGGCTTGACGGCATGGTCCAGCAAGACATGTATCGGCCCGTCGCCGGCAACGTCGTGTTGCCGATCGAAAAAGCGATCCTGTTCCGTACGCGTAGCCGCAAAGGAAATCCCGAAGGCAAATCGTTGCTGCGCCCCGCCGTGCGAAGCTGGTTTTTCTTGAAACGCATCCAAGAGATCGAAGCCATCGGCATCGAACGCGATCTGACCGGCATGCCGATCTTCGAGGTGCCTCGCGAGCTGTTGATCGAGGATGCGACGCCCGAAGACAAAGCGTTGAAAGCCGCATTGGAGACGATGATCCAACAGATCCGGGTCGATGAGCGTTGGGGCGGCATCATCCCGGCCGAGCTCGACAACGAAGGCAACCCCACCGGGTTCAAATTTCGTTTGGCCACCACCGGCGGCCGACGGATGATTGACACGAATTCAATCGTCAAACGCTACGAATCCCGCATCGCCATGGTATTCATGGCCGAGTTCATCATGGTCGGGATGGACAAGGTAGGCACGCAAGGCGCCGACGTGTCGAAGAAGGATTTTTTCAAGCTCGCGCTTGAAACCATTCTCACCGATATGATCGCATCACCGTTCAACCGCTATGGCATTGGGCGGTTGATGTCGCTCAATCGCGTGCCCCAGGAGCTTTGGCCGCGCGCGGTGCCGGCATCGCTCGATTCGCCTGACCTGGCGGCGATGGGCGAGTTCGTCAAATCGTTGTCGGTCGCAGGCATTTTGACCCCCAACAACAAACCCCTCGAAACTAAGCTGCTGTCGGATGCTCGCTTGCCGCCACCGGCCGACGAGGATCAGGAAGTCTTGGATGATCCGGCTGTGCCGACCCCGCGCGACGCGTCCGATCAAGCGACCGGCGTGTTGTCGGAATCACAAATCTCGGCGGTGATGGACATCAACCGTGGCATCAAGAATCGGGAGATCACGCTTGACGCCGCGAAGGAGCTTGCCGCGGTGGCGTTGGGCATGGATCCCGCAAACGTCGAACGCTTTCTTATAGAAGAGCCGCCCGAGCCCGTGTTGCCGCCGTCGTTGCCGCCTCAACTGCAACCGGGAGGCAACGTCACACCACCGGGGTTGGTGGCCACCGACGACGATTTGCCTTCCGATCCGCGTGGCGATGCCCCTGATAGTTGAAAAGGCTGTGCGCCAAAAACCGGCGTACGTGGATGGGGCAGTGCCCGAACCGGCGTTGCGCCGGGCGCATCGGGTGGCGGTGTTGCATGAGCCCGGATTTGCCCGAGCCTTCGCTAAGTTGTCGCGGTCAATCTATGATCCGTCGACTTTGCGGCGATTGCGAACCGCCGTCGACGCGATGAAGCGGGGGGAGCTGACGGTCGAAGAAGTTGTGGCTACCGTCGATTGGTTTAACCCGGCGGACCCGTTGGCAGCTAAGCAATGGGAGCTGCTTGGCGCGTCGCTCGAGATCTCTTACACCAAAGTCGTCGAAGACGCGGGTAACCGCGAGATGCGCGCGCAAGGTTGGCCTTTGCGTGTGGAGGTGCAGAAGCGTGACACGGCGCGAGCGCAACGGGACGTGCGCGTCCCCATCAACCCGTTTTCGATCGCTTACGTTCGCGAGCAGAGCGTCAAGAAGGTTCGTGAGATTTCGGACCAACAACGTGGGTTGTTGCGGGAGATACTCGTCGAGTCGTTCGAGGAGGGGCAAAGCTCGGCGGCCATTGTCAAAGACATCGAAGTCACGGTGGGGCTGCTGTCGCGTGAGCGCCAATGGGTGGCTAACCGTCGGCAGTTGTTGATCGACGAAGGCGCAAACGCGGCAGCGGCCGACAAAGGGTCCGCCCGTTACGCTGCGCAGTTGCTGACCAAACGAGGAAAGCGCATCGCGCGCACCGAGACGATTGACGCTTATTCGCAAGGCTTGGCCGATTCGTGGCAGTTGGCGCGTGAGGAAGGACTCATCACCGCCAACACGATGAAACAATGGGTCGAGCTGACGGATTCCGCCCGCACGTGCGAGATTTGCCGTGGGCTGGCGCGTCAAGCGGTGCCGATAGATCAACCGTTTATGTCGGATGTTTTGGGCGCGGTCGATCGCCCGCCGGCGCATCCGCATTGCAGATGCACTTCGGTGTTGGTGTTGGACGTCGCCAACGAGGACATCGAAGCGTCGAATCGCGACACCGCGCAAGCGCGCGACACGTTGGTTAGGACGCCGACGATAACCGAAAGGCCACGCACGATCATTGGGCTTCCGGCGCCGCAAATTGTGGTTGACGCCGAAGCGAAGATCTTTGATGTTTTGCGTGGCTTCATCACCGGCAGGAAATTCAAACGAGGTTTGGCCGCTGTATCTGCGCAGCTGGACAAGGTTCCAGTGGCGCGTGATGCGGTGCGATCATTTTTGGCCGCGTCGTTTGGCCCTGAGTTCGTCGAACTCATCGACATCGCAATCGAAAACCCTGATTTGCAGGACCGTATCATCGATGCGATCTTGCAGAAGCAATTCCCGAGCGTCAAAGACGCAAAGGAGCAGGTCAGGATTTTTGCGTTGATCCTGAAGTTGATCGCGCGGGCAAAAGCAGGCGCAACACCCGGAGGATGACGGTATGCCGTTGAACAAAAGTTGCAGCATTGCTGCCATGGAACAAAACATCGCCGCCGAGATTCGTGCAGGTAAGCCGCGTGAGCAAGCGGTGGCGATAGCGAGCCGGACGTTGCGTGAATCATGCCGCGACGCCAGCAAGCCAGTGCCGGTGCGTAAAGCTTTGGACGTGGTGCGCAAACAAGCGACGACGGCTGTGCAGACAGTGATTTTGCCAAAGAAGAAATTCAAGACGCGCGATGAGGCTGTTGCCTACGCCAATGGGCATGACCTCGATACCGTGAGCGTGCGCGAAACCGACGACGCGTTTCGGTTACAGCAGAATCCCGCCAAGGCTTTCAGCGCGGGGACGTTTGAGACGATCATCATTGACGAGAAGCAAGGCGTTGAAGCGATCATCGGGCGTGTGAAGAAAGCCAAGCATGAACGCACGAGGGAATTCCTCGAAGGAGCTTTTCAGCGCGCACGCAAGGTGCTTAACCCACGAGATTTCGCGGTCATCTTCCAAGCCGCACGGGCGTCCGCTGGCGGTCAGATTTCTGCCAAGCGCAGGCGTGAACGCGCTCAATATTCGGCGGAGGGAAAAGCGGCAGTGGAGAAAGGGTTTGTGAACGGCGATCCAGAAGGAGGCATGCATGCGCACGGGTTGGACCGACGAAACGAAAAGACATTGGACGACGGCGGGCATCTTCACATCTGGAAGATCCCTGGCACCGGTGATGTTGTCTTCTCAAACGAAGATGGCTTTCACCAACACGTGATCACTGTTGGGGGCGAAGTCACACCCCTCGATGGCGCGCACTCTCACAAAGTCATGCTGCCCCACGGCACCTTCATCGAAACCAAGTTGGGCGGCGAACACACGCACGCGCTCATGGTCGAGACCAGCGGCTTTGACGGGCCGCACACACACACGTTGGTGATGCCGGACGCTAGCGAAATATTGAGCATGACCGTTGGCCAATTCGTCGCGACTTTGGATCAACCGCCGTTTTCTAGACCTTTGCCAGCCGCGTCGTTGATCACTCGTGCGATGAATGAGTTGCGCGCTGAAACGGATGCGGCGATCGGCGGGCCGTTACCGCCGCCGTTGCCGGATCTACCTGAGGCAGTCGTATTGACGGCCAAAGGCGTAGCCATTGCCCCGCCGATGTTCACGGTCGAGAGCGAGGAAGGCGATATGCTGGAGGTTCGCTATGACGGCGAAATCGTTGGGGTGTCCAAACACGTCGTTGCCGATG
>SDBT01000409.1_pt1 | contig 67281 bp, 42 predicted proteins | sample 2277101 | NCBI WGS metagenome assembly SDBT01 (sample SAMN10404973, study PRJNA504765) | marine sediment metagenome | isolation source: marine sediment core GS10_PC15, 103 cmbsf | place: Arctic Ocean: Southern Knipovich Ridge | collected 2010 | reverse complement strand
TGAAATTGTCCCACTCATGGTTGCCTCCCCATGAGAAATAGTCTGCCCGTAAAGCCGGCAACTATGCCCCGGCGAGAATGGGATGATAATTGCGAAGCCCCGGATTCCCGCCCAGGAACCCGATGATTCTAAGAGCCGAAAGACCCCAAAGTCAAGCCTCAACTCAAGAATACGCCGCAACGATTGCGGGAAGGTCTTTCCCAGGCGGCCGGCGAGGGCTGCGGCGGGTTAGATGTCCCCCACGCGAAGGAACCGCACCGCGTCGACGGCTACGTGCAGCGTCGTGCCGTCCGTCAGGATCGTCACGCTGCCCGTTCCGGCTGTCGTCATCCGTCACCGTCAGGGTTATCGTGTACGTCCCCGGTGGCAGGTAGTTGGCGACGATTTCGGCGGCCGTTACAGCCTTCCTACGCCAGATTCGGCAGGATATCGTACAGGCTGCAGAGGTTGGCGAACTCCAGCGAGTCCGTAAAGCCCTTGAGCACATCAAGGCGGCTTGCGCCGCCGGCCAGGGCCCCGATCCAGTTGTTGAAGCCCCCCGCGTCCGGCTCACGGGCGAAGAAGGCGCGGTAGGATGTCGTCACGAACTGGTCGTTGTTCGTGTTCTGGTTCAAGTACTCCTGGCTGAACATGAAGCCGAAGGCTACGTCGGCCCCAGCCTTGGTCTTTGCCAGCAGATCTGCCGTCCAGTCGCCCAAGCCGTCGGCGTCCGGCTGCCGGTCGAGGCACTCGACGTAGAACCGGGTGACAAACTGCCGCACCCGGTAGACCCGCAGGCCGTCCTGCGAGTAGCCCGCGATGCCGTACTGGGCAGCCAGGTTGGTGAACTCCGGGGAGTAGACGAACCCATAGAGCACATCCTCGCGGGGCGCGCCTGCGGCCAGGAGTTCCAGCCAGTTGGCCTTACCCGGTGCGTCCGGCTCCCGGCCGAAGAAGGCGCGGTAGCTCGTGTCCACGAACTGCTCGTCGGAGTTGCCCTGGTCGATGTACTCGATACTGAACATAAACCCAACGGCCAGTTCGGCGCCGGTCTTCGTACCATCCACCAGGTCGGCCACCCAGTTGTTCAGCCCGTCGGTGTCGGGGAGGCGTCCCAGGCAGTACTGATAGAACCGCGTGACCAAATCCCTCGGGCCGAGGCGCACCTCCCCGGTGACGTTGAAAACGAACGGGTTGTCGTCCAAGTCGCTGTTGGCAACGCTGACCGGCCCCTCAAAGACGCCTAGTTCCGAAGTATCCAGCGTCACCGTGAAGTGGGTCAAACCGCCTTCCGGAATGATCGAGGATGCCGGCCCCGTTACCGTAAACCCATCTGGGACGCTGATGGCCCCCAGCGCCAGGGCCTGCTCACCGTCATTACGGACGATGAAGATGGCCATCGGCCCAGGATCTCCCTGGGCGCCCATCCCAAGATCAATGGGTCCCGGATCGCCATTGACCAGCGGGTGGCCGTCATAGTCAACCCTGATCTTCTCCCCAGGGGCCACAGTGAACGTCCCGGTGTGCTGGGAAGATTCCGGGGTGTTATCGGCGTCTGTAGCGTCAATGGCGAATTGGTACGCGCCGGCATTCAACGCCCCGAAAATCGCGTAATAGTCACCATCCAGCACAACCTCATCATCAGGGTCACGATTACCGGGGGCACCAAGGCCGTCACCGTCCGCGTCTACCCAAAGTTGCGTCGAACCGATGCCGCTGACATCGGTCAGGTTCCACGATATCTGGATTTGCTCATCCGCCCCGATCGCCTCGATAATGGCATGGCCATCACCGTCGTATTCGGCGACCACCACGTCGGAAATGACCGGGGCCTCAGTGTCCGAGTCTTGCACTTGTAGGCTCTTCGATGCTTTGTTATTGCCCGGATTGTCCCCGCTGGGTATCGATACCTTGGCGTAGATGTCACGCGCCCCTTCCCAACCAACAGGTACCTGCAGACCGGCGAACGTGACCGAATCGTTGCCCCGGGCGAGAATGACACCAGAGACCACCTCAGGATCACCCCATGGCGTCCCGCCCGTGTCAGGGTCGCCGTTATACAGCCTCAGTGTGACATCGTCTGTCGTATCCCACGGGTTGACGTTGTGCACGGTGACCGTGACATTGACGCTCTGGCCCTCCACCGGCTGAGTGTTGCTGAAGTCGATATCGCCCGAGCTTACAGAAAGGTCTGCTTGGCCCAAGAATGCATAGTAAATGTACCATTTGCTATCGGTGGGGTCCCGCCCCAAGAAGACAACCGTGTTGCCGTCCATTCTCGCTTCCTCGGGGTCGAGGACCTGCTGGGTCAGGAGGGCCTCTGGATATGTCCCTTGGTCGGCGTTCAGATCCCAGTAGAAGACCTTGTTTAGATTCTCAGTCTCGCTCTTGTCGTAGACGACAAAGCCGCCTCGTCCCATTGCCAAAACATTGTCACCGTGGTCAACTTCCTCCGTTCCGGGCTCGGTCAAACGGCGGACAGAACCATCATCCCAGACCCAAACCTGTTCTCCGTCATTGCCATCGGGATCTTCGTACCATTTCAGGTAGACGAACTGATGCTGTGTGGTGGAGTACGGATCGTTAATGCTGCTAATGGAAGTAGGACTTGTTTCGCCTTTCCCAAAGTCAATCTTTTCTACGCCCGTGGAATTACTTTGCCAGTACTGAATGGCTTCGCTAAACCAGTCCCAGTACCCTCTGTCGTACACGAGCAGTCCGTCACCAAAGTCCCCGTCGCCAAAGCCGCCAGCAGTCTGTCTGGCAGAAGTGCCACTTCCCGGTGTCCAACCCGTTGTATAGCGCAGAGCCAATTGCCCATTGCCCTGATACTCGTAGACAAGCAAGTTACAGGCGATGTCCGCACCATAGCTATCGGCGAGGATCTCGTAGCCCTGCGAAAGTGCTATCAGGCCATCATCTACACCGATGATCATTTCCGTCAGGGGCCCCGTGGCAATAGAGAACTCCTGGCCCGTAGCCATGTCGTATCCAAAGATGTCATACCCTTGAACACGGGTATCCGTCTGTCCGTCCCAGTTTCTCAGGTCCATCCAGACAATCAGATCTCCAGAGATGCGAGGGTCATCCTGATGGGCTGGATTGGACGTGACCTGTATCTCGGTGCCCGTACTGATCCGGTAGGCAAAGATGTCGTTGTTTCCGTTTCGCCCGTCGGAGTAGACGATCCAGTCCCCGCTGACATCCGGACGATACTGCTCCGCCACGCGCGGCACCTGGAAAATTGGGACGTCATTGCTGATCAGCCCCGTGATGACCACTTGGTTGGATGGTGGTGTATTGTCAGCCAATCGGCCATCGGAAGTCACTGTGATAGTCCGGCTGATCGTTGACCCGCTTGGTATGGCGGACGTGTTGATTGTGACGACAACGTCTCGGAACTCCCCGGAGGCCAAGGTGAAGGACTTGTCTCCAGCAGGAACGCTGGTGTCCCCGTGAGACGTCTGGATGTCCGTGACGGTAAGGGGGCCGCTGCCGCCATTATTGACGCGCATCGAATACGTCACCGGCTCGCCGGGGGCTAGCACGCCGAAGTCCCAGTCGTCCTGACCCAGATAGATGATGGGAGCAGGCGCAACGGTCAACTGGAACACATCAGGTATCTCGACGGGGTTCGGATCGTTGTTCTCGTCCCAATCCACGCGCATGCCAATGTCTACAGAGCCGGTAAACGACCAACCATTGGCGTATATCCTGAAGTATCTGCCGTCTTCGGGATACCCGGGTTCCCCAGGGCTCAGGTCTTCGTAACGTTTGTCGCTGCCTGTAATCTCAAGGGGCGAGTTCCCGGACCCAGTGTAGTAGAACTCAACATCGGGGTCGGTGGCATCGCTCGTCCCACTGTTCCTGACCTGCGGGCGAATGCGCACCTCCTCACCAGTCTGAAGGATTCCATCTCCATTGTTACGAAAGAAGTACGATGGATCATCATCGATTACGACGGGGGGAATCACTTCGAAGTCGGCGTTCAGCTCGCCCCATTCGTAGAACGTCTTGCTGAAACCAAGATCTTGGTAGTATTCCTCACCATTCATCTCGTAGGTGACGTGGAGCGTGAAGTTGCTGTCGCGGTGGTTGGAGAAATCCAGGTGCATGTCCTGCCACCCGATCGGCCACTGCGACTCCCACGCCGAGAAGCTCTGGTAGTAAACGTCTGAATCTGTGACGGCGATATCGTTGTCACTCGTCAGGAGTGTTGCATTCACGTCTGTAATGTCTGCCGTGCTTCTCAGCTTCACTTGCAACCGAACGCGCTCGCCGGCTTCCATCACGCCGTTTTCGTTATTGCCGGTCTCTCCATCGTCCCAGTTCTGTCCCACAATCGAGACTTCGTCCCCTTCCCGCGCCGTCACCTTAACGTAGGAGGCATCACTGTAGCTGCTGTTCCCTGCCCCATTCTCAACTCTCACGCGGAAACCGTATGTGTACTCATTGGTCCCGTTGAAGTGCACGCGGCTATTCGTGCCCTCGTAGAAATCCTGCCACCCAGACCATGAGCCGTTCGGAGCTTTCTGTTTGTATTGGAACGTGTACCGCACGCCGCTCGGCTCATCGGACGCAGCCGCGATGACCTCAATGGTCGGGCTGAAGGTGAACCCCGGGTTGTTCGGATCGTGCTGGACGAGGTTGGTGATGCTGACGGATGGAGTCGTTCCCGCGACCTCACTGTAGAACAACCGATACAACGCCGCAGTCTGCTCCATTGCGAATGGCATTAGATCGTCGGCTACGATTGCGTAGTCATCAATGTCCAACCCATCGCCGGGATCGATCTCGCTCGGCCTGTGGCGCGAAGCCAGTAGATCTGTATCCAGTTTGCCAGCATCGTTGGGTATTCCGGGTTCATCATCAGCAGGGCCATCGATATGCTCGTCCATGTCCCAGGAGGGGTACTCTTCCGTGTAGTCGGCTGTTGTTTGAAAGAGATCTTGCAGGCTATCGTATAACGGTATGTCTCCAACCGGGCCACCTCGGGAGCCATTTCCGTATCCCCACAACTCGTAGTTCTCAGAGTAAGCGGTTGTCTTTTCGTAGTAGTCCAGGTCGTCCCAAGGCGACGGCAAGCCCACCGCGTGCACATCTCCATGGACGTGCGCTGGCACCGTGAAGTCTTCAAGCAAATGGGCGATATGGCCGAGATAGTAGTAGGCCGAGGCCCTGTTCCCTGAATCATAGATACTTACAAGCCCCTCAAAAGATCCCCACCCGGAGTAGTAGTGCTCGGCCTGTTCGTAACCTGAATAAAAGGAGTCATTAGCCCCTTCGTCATACCCCGGGATGTACCAATCATCAAGTCCGAGGAGGAGTTCGCTGCCGTCTCCACCATGAGAAAAGTGTCGTAGCCAGGGGAAGTCCTGCCCAAACGGATTCTCCACCGGCGGGATGGTCACCGTAAGAATGCTGTCCTCATCCCTAGCGCCCTCTATGATGTTGTTGTCGTGATCCTCGTGTGAGGCCGAGGCTATCACGTCCCAAGACGAAGCAGATCCTGCACTTGAAAGGTAAGTCCCGAGCTCAGAGAGACCGAACTGAGCCACATAGAAATCATACGCTTCCTTTGTGATGTACTGGTGGACCTCCTTGTCTTCGCCAACAGCATAGGCGACTGCATCAAGGAGACCGTGGCTAGCCGACTCACCAGGAGACCCGAGCGTCTCAAGTGGCGCACTCTCTGAGTGGGAGAAGCCCACCAGATGACCAGCTTCGTGCGCAATAGCACTGCTCAGTTCGTATACACATCCATCTGCTGTTAGGCCTCCAACGATCTCGTCGCTGAACACAAAGCCAATATCATCCGGGGTCGCGTTGCCGGCGTCGACTTGCTCGGCCAGGCCGAGGAAGGAACCGTACTCCGCGAAGGCGGCGTCGGTGCCGCCGACGTAGATGGTGGAATAGGGGCTTTCGGCGATGGGCTGAGTGGCCGTGAAGGTAACGCTGGCATCGGCGAACTTGTCGTTAAGAGAGGCTACCACGTCTGCGATGATTGCATCTTCCTGGCCTGCCAGGCCGTCGGGTGCCCGGAATACCGGTACGTCGATATCTTCGACAACGACCGGCCCGTTGTAGGTGACATCCTCCTGCCCGTCAAAATCGAGATGAATCACCTGGCCGTCAAAGCGATCTACCACCGGATCGACCAGATGCATACCGGGCAGTTCAACGCTGAGCAGTATCCGCGACTCAAGCTGCTCGACCACGATTGGCGAGAACTGCGAACGGAGTTCCCCTGAGGGTTCCCTACGGCCCGTCAACCTGCCCCAAATATTCATTGGGCGGCCCCTTATCGACGCCTGGAGCTAACCGCCTGCGCAAACATTCATCAAGCCGTGTAGACTAATCAATGCGTACGGCGCGGGAACGCCCTGCCCCAATACAAGGAACACTGCCCCGCCCCGCACAAATGGTACCCAGTACCAGATGAAAGTCAAAAAGAAAAACTCTAGGAATTCTAGAAATTCCCGGCCGTCAGAGGAGGGCTCTATCGCGGCCTGCGGCCGCCAAGCACAAAATCCGAAGCTCGAAATTCTAAACAAATTCAAAATGCGAATCTTCAAATGCTCCAGACCAGCACACCCCTGCGGCCTGTTCACTTCAGTGACACAGGGCCGTTACGCGAGGAAAGCTCAGCGAGATCCTGCCTCACTGAAGTGAGCAGGCCGAACGAAAAAGGTTTCCTGTCCCCTAACCCCTATCCTCTAATCCTCAAATCCCCGTAATCCCGCTCTCTTGCTCACTCGTCGAGCTGTTTGGTCTCGAAGCACACCCTCGTCAGGCCGGCCTTTGCCCACGTGCGAAGAAGGCCTTCGACATGCTCGGGCTCGATCGTCATGGAGCAGAAGTACTGGATGGCCTGGTGATCGTATTCCGTCACCGGCCTGCTAAGTGAGAGTTCGTACAGGCGGATGGCCGACTCGTGGTGGGTGCTGGGCGCCGACTCCGCCAAAGAGTACGCATCGCTGGCGTGTTCCGGTCGGGCGATTTCGTAAAGCCACCCGGCGTCCGGCCGCGGGCGGAGATATATCCTGAGCCGGAGGTACTGCGCTATCGCCGGGAACTTCGTGGGGTCCTTGCGTATCTTCTGTTCGAGGATGGCCAGGTGGGCCGGCAGCTTGCCGTTGCGCGCGAGGTACTGATAGTAGTATGGCGGCCAGAACTGCCGCTTGGTGTGCTTGTCGGCCTTGGTCCGCAGCCACGTCTCCAGGTCCTGGCGGTCGCCGGTGGCCTCCCAGTTGAGGATGAACGGGTGCATGAGGTCATAGTTGGCTTCGCTGGCCTCGAACGTGTCGAACCACGTGCGGGCCTGCTTGTAGTACTTCCGCTTGAGCAGGCGGTCTACCCAGTACATCGGTGGCGGGGACTGCAGCTTGGCGGCCGCCAGCTTCTCGATGACCGTTGAGATGCGATCGGGCTGACCGGCGCGGACGAACACGTCCAGGGCGGTTATGAGGGTGCGGGGATTGCCGTTGTGGAGGCGAGCGGCGAGTTGGTCGGCCCACTTGAGCAGGTCGCGCCGCTGAAGTTGCTTATCGACGGCGGTGGACGTTGCGTACCAATCGACGGGCCCGGCGTTCTGTGCCCAGGGCGCCCAAATCATCAGGGACAGTGCAGCAAGAGGCAGCACGCACGCCAGGGGCCATCTGATCTTCCGCATGGTCAGTCACCCTGATTGGACATCGGCTATTCGCCCCGGGTCTGTCTGTTAGACGCCGCGGCGAGGTGGATGTTCCTGCCCGGTGGCCACAATGTTAGTAGGAAGCCCCGCAGGTGCCCAGCCTGTGCCTCAGAGGCGAAGGCAGGGCTGGGGACAGTCGCTGGGCTTGGGGAGGGAAATTTGGTGGCAACATTCGGCAACATTTGGCCGAAACGATTCGTTGCCGAGTTGCGGGGGCGAGAGAGGCGTGGGTTCATAACCTCTGTGCTGCCAAGGTGTTAGAGTGGCTACTTTGCGTCGCCTGCGGCCTGAGGGGTGTTGCTTATGGTTGCGTTAGTGTTGCCATCTGATTTGGGCCTGCCTTGCCGCGATGGAGGTCGCAATGGCGACGAATCTGTCGCCGCGCGAGCTGTCTTTGGCCGCCAGATCGACGTCGCGTAAGCTCTGCGGGTAGGCGTGATTGTTGGATGTATCGGGCGGAGGAACTGGTTGACCGGCGTGCGCGGGCGCGGTGTAATGAGAGCATGCTCGGCCGCCTGCAACGGACAACCCGCGTTGACGTTGGCTTTGCCCTGTCATTTGCGGGGATGTCGTATCTGGTTTGGGCGTTGGTGGCCGGCACCAGCCGCGATCTGGTCAAGGAGGTGATACACAACAGTTCCGGGGCGCCATTGCCCTCGCTTACAAATGCGGTCAGGATCTTCTTCGTGGATGCAGGAATCGCGATCGACATTGCGGGGCTGGCATGGCTGGTGGCCTCGTTGGTTCTGGTGCTGCTGAGCAGCCGCCAACGGGTGAGCATTTCGTGGGCTTGGCTGTGCGCGATATGTCAGTCGATGATCGCGGCCGCCGGGTCGACCGTCGTCGGCTGGGCTGCCTACCTTCCGCACGTCAGGCCGATCAGGCCCGCCGATCCGGTTCTGTCGCCGTGGCAGCAGGTCACGGGCCTGTCTCTGCCGGTGGTGATGGCGGTGGCGGTGGTGGTTTGGGTAACGTTTCTGGTGTGGCTGCTGGTGGAACGTGCCCGGCTTGACAGGCACGGCCCAACGCTGCGAGACGGGCTTCGGACGAACATTTATAGGTGACCGGTTACGGCTTGCCGCCGTCAGACCAATCCCTTTCTCTTTCGCACGGACCATTCCACGCAGAGCAGGAGGATGATAGCCGCGATAATCGGCCAGCGGAATCTCTCCGCGAGGTCCTCATGGTGAATGACCTCCCGCGTCTTCGGCCGGGTCGCGATGCGCAGGTCCTGCAGGAGTCGCCCTATCCGTGCCAGAGGCACATACTTGCCGTTACCAGCGCGGGCCATCTGCTTCATCAGGGCCAGGTTGGCCAGCACCTGCTTCTTCTCCAGGTCGTGGTGGATGACCTCGAACTTGTGTTCCGCGGTCAGGACCTTGCTGTTGACCTCGCCGGTGATCTTGAGGGTGTAGACGCCGGCGGCCTTGGGCGTCGGCACCTGTCCGGTCCGCATGATGCCAGCGGGGCGAAGCTGCAGGGAGCGGGCCTTTCCATCCGGCCCGGTCAGTGTGACGGTGACGGGCGCATCGGTCATAGGCCGGCCCTGGGTATCCTCGAGCCCGGCGGAGACCACGATGGCCTCGGCCCCTGATTTGAGCCGCCGCAAGTCGTAGGTCGTCCGGTCGGTAACCACCCAGATATTGCCTTTGGGCGCGGTCAGGTAGAGCGCTACCTGTCGCCAGAATCGCCTCTGCATGGCGGCGGTGTCCTTGGGCGTCAGTACCCATCGCCAGGTTGTGTCAAAGGCTATGGCGAGTGAGCGTCCCTTTCCGTACTGTTGGGCGACTATCATTGGCTGGCCCGCGGCCGTCTTGGCCAGGGTTACTGCGCCCAGCTTGACGCCGGACAACTGGTTGGCGCCTGGAAGGGGCGGCAGCTTGGCCCAGGCCGCCCCTACGTCCTCGCCCGCTTCGCCGATACGCATGATCTGGCTGGTGAGACCTTCCGAGGTGGGCACTATCTTCAGCTTCTGGTCGATCTGGGCCTGGGACTGGCTGAGGTCTATGCCGAGAGCATCGGCGACGGGCGTTCCGGCCCAGCCTCCGCGGCCGAAGCTGCGCATCCCGCCGATCATACAGAGACCCTTGCCGTACTTGCCCACGAGCTCTCGCATGATCTCAAGCTGCTCCTGGGTGAAGTAAGAGGCGGATACGTCACCGATGATTATGGCGTGATACGCGAGCCACTCTCGCAGCTTCTGGGGCAGGGCGGCCGGCTTCCTGGCGTGCATCTGACTGAGCAGCACGCGCCGATCCACACCGAACCTGCGCCCCGTGGTAATCGCCTGGGTGATGTACTTTGCCTCGTAACGGAACTTCCCTTCGAGGTAGAGCAGTCTGAGTTCTCGGTCGACGACGTGGACCAGCCTGTTGGCGGTGGCGTCTCCGGCCAGGCCTTCCACCTTCTCTCCCAGCGGTTTGGTAGTGACGCTGAGTCGGTGAAACCCGCTGGTCAGGGGCACGTGGACGAACCGGACCGTTCTGATTACCCTGTCGTCGTCGACGGCTATCACGCTGGTATCGACAACGTCCTCGCCGAAGCGGCAGACGACTTCGACTTTGCGGTCCTTGAGCCCCATCGCCTCTATGGTCGCAGTTATCGGGAGGCTGTTGAACGCCTCCACCTCATCCGCCGCGGCGAGTGTCTTGACCGTCAGGATTCGCGTTGTGCCGTCGGCTGTGTCCGACCCCACGCCCACGGTGTACAGGCCGACCCCGCGAGAGCCGATCAGGGCGGCAAACTTGTCGGGGGCGATGATGTCGGAGGTGTTGTTGCAGCCGTCAGAGAATAGGAGTATGGCGGAGACATCCCTTCCGGCCACTGCGTAGGGATCGAACGCCGTGGCGAGTGCATCGCCAAGGGCCGTGGCCAGTCCGGCGGCCTTGTTTGGCAGCGGCAGGGGCTCGTCGCTATCAGGCCTGATTTGCCTTGCGGGGTTCGGCCCGGCATCGAAGGTGAACAGTTCGATGTCGCTTTGCTTGCAGATCTCAGCCAGGGCCTGGTGCTGGTCAGTGAGGGCCTGGGTGACCGCTGCGAGTCTGCTGATCGGCACATCATTCTCCCCCAATCGGGTGTAGGTGTATTTGGGGGGCATGTCCCGCCGCTGCATCGAGGCCGATACGTCCACTGCCACAAGCATCAGACCACGCACGTCTTCGGTGCGGCGGTACTCCAACGCCGGGCTAAGCGCCCAAATCACCAGCAGCAGCAACAGGAGGATTCGCAGCCCCAGCAGGAGGACCTTGGCCCGGCGGGATAATGGGCTGGTGGTCCTTCTGTAGCCGCGAACGGCCCATGCAATTGCGACCACGCCGATCATCATGATAGCGCCGATCGGGGCCCAGAAGATCATCAGCCCGGCGAGTGTAGCCAAGGTCGTGCCCCACAGACTGACCAGCAGGATGCCCCGGCCCGGAAGGGATCCGCCTCCAGCGGACAAGGCGCCGTGGGCTACAGCTACAACCGCCAGCAGGGGCCCGGCCAGCAAAGAGCCGATGGTGGACCCCACAGCAGCAACGGGTCCCTGCATGCTGACTTGGCGTCGGAAGATGGCCATGACTTCCCATGCCAGCGCAATGGTGGCCAGCACCGATAGCAGGACCGGCCACTCTCGCTGCATGAAGACCAGACTGACGCCCGGTGTCATCATGGCCTAAACAGTAATGCTTAAGCGGCGGAGGGTAAACAGGAATCGGTGTTAATGGCGGCTTGCGGTTTGGCGGGGAGGGCTTTAGAATATTCGGGTTGTCATCAGATGCCGGCCCGCAAAGGAATTACCAAGTGAACGCATCTGCGGATGATTTGAAGAGTCAGCCGACGATTGCTGAGCCGGAGCTACGGCTGGCCAAGTACTTCAGCGCCATGACGAAGGCGGAGGCCTCGGACCTGTACCTGAAGAGCGACTCGCCGGCTCACTTTCGCGTTGGGACGGTAATGCATGTTGTGCGCAGCGAGCCTCTGCCAGAGGCGGAAGTTACCTCGATGGCCGAGGAACTGCTGAGAGGCAGAGACAGGCAGAAACAGGAGCTGATCGAGCATGGCGGGGCCGACCTTGCGTATCAGGTTGAAGGTGGGGACCGGTTCCGCATCAACATCTACCGCGAACGGGGCCGGATCTCAATGGCTGTGCGTCGGGTGACGCGGGATATCCCGGCCCTTGAGACGCTGTACCTGCCTCCGGTACTTGCACGCATTACGGAGCACACCCAGGGCCTGATCCTGGTCTCGGGCCCGACGGGCAGCGGCAAGAGCACCACAATCGCGTCCATGCTGGAGTTGATCAACAGGACACGCGCATGCCATATCGTGACCGTCGAGGATCCGATTGAGTATCTGTATGAGGACAAGAAGGCAATTGTGAGCCAGCGTGAGGTGGGCATCGACGTGCCGAATTTTGAGATAGCCCTGCGGCACCTGATGCGCCAGGCGCCGGATGTCGTCCTGGTGGGAGAAATGCGGGATCACGAGACCTTCAGGACAGCGGTACACGCCGCGGAAACCGGGCACCTGGTCTTCGGCACGATTCACGCGTCGCACGTGGCCCAGACCATCTCCCGTGTGCTGTCGCTGTTCCCTGTTGAAGGCCGGGCCCTGATCCGGCAGTCTCTCGTGAACAACCTCTGCGCGGTCGTCTGCCAGAGATTGCTGCCCAGCATCCTGGAAGGCGTTGACTGCGTGCCGGCAGTGGAAATACTCACCGCCAATGCCGCCGTGAGAAAGTATATCCGCGACGAGAAGGAAGGCGAGCTTGGTGATGTCATCCGCGCTGAAGAGCGGGAGGGAATGCAGACCTTCTCAATGAGCCTGCTGAAACTTATCGAGAGTGATTACGTGACACCGGCCGCCGCCTACGAGGCCGCGCCCAATCCCGAAGAACTGAAAATGCTTGTCAGGGGCATCACCTCCGGTCATGTCGGTGGGTCCGGAAGGTGAGATGGAGCTGTTCATGTACGAAATCGCTGTAACGGTGCTGCCGGTGGGCGGGCATATATCCTTGCCCAAGGTGATCATAATGCTGGTGCTCGTGGTGCCGTGGTTCTGGGCGGCGCCGTGGGTACAGCATGATCTGGCCAGGTTTCGAGGCGCCGGAAAGCAATGGGCCATAGCCCCGCTCGTCGCGGGGATTGCAGGCGTCCTGCTGTGGCTGCTGGTGCCATTCTACCTGGTGGGTGTCGCGCTGTATGTTGTTCTGACGATGGGGGTGTATGTCGGGTACGTGGTCTGGCGCAACAAACGTGTGGCCGATGAGGAAAAGGTAGGCTTTGCGAACTTACTCGCTGTGTTCACCAAACGCGACCAGGGCGCGCCGGTTGTTGAACTGGTGCAACGGGTCAATATCTATGACTCCACCGACCGGCTGGTGACGCCGGATGCATCTGACGCATCGGTGATTACCAGCTTCAACTGTGCTCAGGAGTTGGTGTCGGATATGATCGCCAGCCGTGCGAGTCGGGCCGAGATCGCGCCGTCCGGCGAGGCAATTGTCGTCCGCGTGGTGATTGACGGACAGATCATGGCTCGTCCCGATATGGACATGTCCCCGCAAGAGGGCGAGCAGGCCATTCAGTTCCTGAAGTCGATTTCGGGGATGAACGTGGAAGACCTCCGGCGGCCGCAGGAGGGGAGTCTCTCCGCGGACCTCTCCGGCAAACGCGTTGACCTCAGGGTGGAATCCGCCGGCACGACCGGTGGGCAGCGGATGCACGTATCGGTGCTGCAAGAGATCGTCCGCACCAACCTGGACGAACTTGGCATGGGCGAGGACGTGCTGGCACGGGTCAAGGCCTTTACACAAAGCGAGCGCGGCCTGTTGATTGTCTCCGGGCGACCCCAAAGCGGCATGACCAGCACGATGTATTCCATCCTTCGCAAGTACGACGCGTTCCTTAACCAGTTGGTGACCCTTGAATCTAAACCATCGGTGGACCTGGAGAATATCACGCAGAACAAATACGGCGACCCTCGTGAGTTGCCCAAGGCCTTGACCGCCGCATTGAGGCGCAGCCCTGACGTGCTTCTGATCGATCGCTGCGGTGATGAGGGAACTGCGCAGTCGGTTCTCGAGGCGGCGTCAGCGATGCCGGTGACGCTTGGGGTTCACGCGTCGAATACGTTCGTGGCCCTTGCCAAGTGGGTGAAGCTGTGCGGTGACGCGACCGCTGCGGTGAAGGACCTCCAGGTGGTGTTGTATCAGACGCTGGCCAGGAGGCTCTGTCCGGATTGCCGCGAGGGCTATCGCCCGGACCATCAGCTCTTGGCCAAGGCGAATCTTACGGGTATGGACATCGACAAGTTCTACCGTGTGCCGACCGAACCGAGGAAGGACGAGAAGGGCAACCTGATAATCTGCCAGACGTGTCGGGGCAGCGGATACTTCGGCCGGGTCGGGGTGTTCGAGATGCTCGAACTGAACGACGAGGTGCGGCAACTGGTCGTGGGCGGTGCGCCTCTGTCGCAGATCAGGACCGCCTGCCGCAAGAACAAGATGCTCTACCTGCAGGAGCAGGCCCTCAGGAAGGTTGTGGAGGGCGTAACCGGCATTAAAGAGGTTATTCGCGTTACGCAGCAACCGAAGAAGAGCACGTAGGAGCAGAAGATGGTTGTTATAGTAGGCGTGGCCATTCTTGTCTTGGGCATCACGTATTACCAAGCCATTCAGGGGCTGTTTAGCTCAGTGATAATGGCGACACTGACCGTTCTGTGTGCCGCCGTGGCGGTGAACCTCTATGAGCCGGTGGCGTCGACCCTTCTGTACGCCCGGCAGCCGGCCTACGCGGATGCCATTGCTCTCACTGCGATATTCATCGTGCCTTTGCTGGTTCTGCGGCTTGCCATCGACAAGCTTATCGGCGGCAACGTGGTCTTGGACCGCTGGATGGACCGACTTGGCGGGACCCTGGCGGGTTTTGTAACCAGCATAATCCTCATGGGTATCTTCATGCTGGCGATGCAGATGTTGCCGTTCAACGCAAGCGTGATCGGCTATCAGCCCTTCAGCGAAACGCTCGAGCGGAAGGATCGGCTGTTTCCGTTCTATCCCGACGAGTTCACGATAGGTTTGGGCAAGATGTTCTCAGCCGGGGCGTTCGGCGGGCAGCGCACTTTTGCCAGCGCCCACGACAACCTGCTGCTTGAGCTCTATTGCGCGCGAAGCCGCCCGAATAAGGAAAGGAAGACGAAGAGGAAGAGGTTTGAAAAGGGGCCCAAGAAGATTCGCAGCCGCCTGGGGCGTATGGATGCCAAGCCCGGCCATTTGAGTGTCGAAGCCGCCTACCAGTGCGAGCCGGACCACGTCAAACAATGGTGCCAGGGGGATGAACATCCGCTGCTCGTTCAGGAGCCGCTGGCCCATGAGAAGAACAACGGCCAGAGGGGCGAATTCAGGAAGATCATTGTTGTCCGCACTCTGGTGCACGAAGCCTGCCGTGAGGGGAAGGGTTCCTATGAGGCTGAGAATTGGTGGCTGCTGCCCGCTACGCAGTTCCGGCTTGTCAGCCAGAACGGCAAGAGTTTTTACCCCGTTGGGTACCTCACCTACCTCGATCCTGAGAAAGCCAAGAAGGAAGCCGAGCAGGACCCCCTTAGGCGGCGCTCCACTACCACCCCAAGCGAGGCGAAGCCGGTAGAATGGAGATTCATCGCTGCCGGTCTAGACCCAGACGACAGGACCGGGACCCAATGGTTGTTTACAGAACTGATGGTCGAGCGCGAATGGCCCGGCCATAAGAAAGAGCTCGTGGTAGACTGGGTGTACCGCGTGCCTAAAGAGGAGGTTCCGGCATACATGGTCTTCCGTCGTGTGGCAAGAGACGCGGTGCCCCCGGTCAAGGTCCTCACCGGCAAAGAGGCCGGCAAGGCGCCGTTCCCAAAGGACTTCACCGAAAAGGCGCTCGATCGCAAACTGAAGTAGGTCCCCTGTCCCGCGGGGAAACGTCCGGCCTACTGTCCCTGGCTGGGCTTCTTGAGTTCGGCTGGGAGGAGCGGTTCCCAGAACCGATACGCCAAGCCGGGGCGGCGCAAATGCCCGCCTGCTATCTCCTTCTTCTTGGTCTTGAAGCATCTGCGGCGCCCTCTCAGATACTCGAAGGCGCGCCAGGACTGATCCTGGATGGGTTTCAGGTCGTCCTTGCCGAAGAAGATTATCACAGGAAGCTTACGGGTTTCGTCGGTGAACTTGACCCGCTCGAACAACGAGACACTGCTGTTGCAGGCGCGGGAGACCAGCATGCTGAACCGCGTCGGATTGCGCAGCCCCACATACCACATCGGATACCCGCCGGCGGAGAATCCCGTCAGCATCACCGCATTGGGATCGATGTTGTACTTGGGTATCAACTCGTCCAGCAGGGCTAGGATCGCCTTCTCGTCGGAAGCCAGGTCCTTGAACCATATCGACTTGATACGTGGCAGGATGCCCTGGACGCTCTTCAGATACGGCGCCGCGACGATAAAGCCCTTCTGCTCGGCCAGGTACTTCCACTCCTTTACCTGCCGCACGTGCCCGTCCCATCCGTATGTGCCGTGCAGCGTAACAACCAGAGCCCATTTCCGGTTTGTGCTGTGGTAGCTGGGAAGGTACAGCGAGTAATTCCGCTTGACGGTTGGCTCTTTCAGTCGATGCTGTGGACTCGGTACGTCCTGACGCTGCATTACAGGGCAGCCCGCCAGCAACGCCAGCAGCGGAAGGAAAACCATCTGTCGCCGCATAATTCGCCTCAATGGTTGGAAAAGCACCTTGCCCGACCTTCTATTCGCCCGATTATACCAGACTGCTGGCGAGATTTCTGCGCGCTTCACGGCCCTCGGGGCGGGTCCGTGCCATAACCGGCCCGCGTTGCCCCCACCGCATGGGGCGATTCGTAGAGGCGCGATCCCATACAAAGCAGGTAAGGTACAGTTGCCGTCGCAGAGCCGATCGCATGGTAGGCCCAGTCGTGCATCTCCACGCCTCTGGGGGAAACCAGATACTGGAGCGCTTCGCCGGCGCCGCCCGCCGCGGCGGCCAGGAGAATGCCCAGCAGGCCAAGGTAGACACTGCGGGCACCGGTCAGCCAGGCCAGCAACATGGCCAGGAAAAAGCCAGTTGGCGCGTGAAGGAAATCCTCGTCGGCCCCGTACGCAATGGCGGACCATTGTGCCAGCCCGGGACTACGCCCCAGTCCCATGGCGATCAATACCGCCGCCAAGGCCGCCAGCAGGAACACCCCGTGGCGGCGATTCACACGCAGGCCCGACATCGCCGGAAACATGCCCCACATCAGCGCCACGCCCATCGTGATCGCGGGCGACGACAGGCCGCCAGGGGCAAGCAGTGCACAACTGGCCACGGCGGTTGCGGCAGCCCAGACCGCCGCCCGATTTTGCCCGGTGAGGGGCGAACGCCTGGCTGCAATCAGCGCGCCCAGCAGGCACAGGCCCGCTCCTGCGACAAGCCACGCCACGCCGATCCAGCCGATCGTGGCTGCCAGCACCACCAGCCCGCTGTCTCCGGCGAAGACCAGCACTGTCGCCTGCTCGCCCGCGCCAAACCAGCTGCACGCCTTGAGATCAATAATTGGCAGTTCAGGACGTGCAACAAATGCCAGGATGCCGCTGCACACCCCGATCGTCAGGCCCAGACCCAGCAGAGCCTTGCGCCTATCGGGCAGGACCACCCCAGCTAGAATCAGCACCGCTGCGCCTGCAACGCCCGCAACCGCCGCATCCTGCGGCCGGCACACCGTCAGAAAGCCTGCTGATACCGCCGCCACAGCAACGCGGCCAACGGTCACGGGCCAACTGTAGCGCCGAGCGGCAATCTCACCCGTTTCATCATTGCTTGGCGGCCACAGCGCCGAAAGCCACAACCCCACTCCTCCGAAACCGAGCAGCGCCATGGCGCTGTGTATGGGCCCGGTCTTGGCAAGCTGCCAGTAAAAGGCTGCGGCCGGGCCGCCGATCATCGCCGCCCCGCAGACAGCCATGAACACCGCGCTGTGCCTGGCCCTGCCGAGCAAGCTCCCTGAGAGCATGATCGCAATTGCCGCAAGGGCGATGTGGAAGAGCATTGAAACGTTCAAGCCCCCGCTGAGCCCTGGCGTGTCGGCTGATAAGGCGGCCAGGCCCGTCCTGGCTAGATGCCAGGTTATTATCGCCGCTGGGCCGAGCAGCACTACGTGAATCCAGCCGCCATCGACGGTGCGATCACCGGCGGCCGTCTTCCACATCAGCCACAGTGCGAAGACAATCATCAGCCCCGCAGCCGACGCGCCCCACGTTCGGTCTCCCGGCCACCACCACGCCGTCATGGCGAGGGCCATCACGCCTACGAGCGTACACCTGGCCAGAGATGCTACCTGCCTTGCCGTCGTTCCTGCGGGTATGGCCATGTGGTTTCGGCTCACCCGGGCGCTCGCGTGCCTGCCTTGCCGCGACGCCCACTGCAACCCGGACGAGTCTAAGCCGCGCGGCCTTGTCCTGTCAACGATCACCAGTTCGGGGCGAGGAATTGCCGAGGTTCTTGACCGCTGCTGTGAGGCTGGCTAAAGTGTTCGATAGCGGCCGGCTGCGCGGCCAGCGCCCGTAGCTCAATTGGATAGAGCATCGGTCTTCGGAACCGAGGGTTGGGGGTTCGAGTCCCTCCGGGCGCGTTCAGGAATGTGGAGATGAAGGGGGCTCACGCCGTCAGTTCCTTCTGGGGCACGGTCTGGGGCACGCCGAAGCTGCAATGGGCGGCGTGGCTGGAGTGGCTATACTGTTTCTCTGGGTTGATGCTGATAGGGACAGGAATCGCGCGATGAACAAGATGTCCTGGCAATGGCTCGGCGGGGTGGTACTGGTTGCGGCGTGCGTGCCGGCGATGCAGGCACCCGCGGCAACGCGGGGCAGGGCAGCAATCTCGCTGGACGGGCTGTGGCGGTTCCGAATGGACCCGAAAGGCAAAGGGCAGGCCGCGCGATGGTTCGACCCGAGCGTGTCATTCGAGGCGCAGATCCGTGTGCCGGGCGCGTGGAGCGCGCAGGGCTTTGGCGAGCCGGCGCAGAAGGTGCGGCACCATTTCGTGGGAAAGGGGTGGTACAGGCGACAGGTCCGTATCCCCCACCAGTGGCGGGGGCGGCGGGTCTTTCTGACGATCGGCGGGGTGCACAGATACGCCAAGGTATGGGTAAACGGCAAGTTCCTCGGTGAGCACATCGGGTATCTGTCGGACTTCGAGTACGACATCACGCGGCACGTCGAGCCGGGCAAAACGGTGACCTTGGCTCTCTGCGTAGACTCCAAGCAGCGATGGGACGTGGATTGCCTGACCGGTTGCGTCGATATCATCGACGCCATGTTCGTCCCGTGGGGCGGTATTTGGGGGCACGTCGCACTGGAATCGCGAGGCGAAACGTGGCTGACGGACCTGTTCGTGCAGCCGCAGATCGATCCGCCGGCGTGCCGCGTCTCGGCCGTCCTTGCCGGCAAGGCCATCGCCGCCGGCATGAGGCTTGAAGTGGTCGACGGGCGAGGCCGGGTGGTCGCGAGGGAAACCATGCTCTGGAAGGATTCGCGCAAAGCCGGCCGGACCGTGGAGATCACCGCCCGGATCCCCCAAGCGAAGCTCTGGTCGCCGAACGCCCCGCACCTGTACACCGCGCGGCTGATTCTCCTGAAGGGTCGGGAGATAATCGACCAGCTCGAGAGTCGCTTCGGCCTGCGAGAGATCCGCATCAAGGGACCGCACATCCTTCTTAACGGGCGGAAGATCTTCCTGCACGGGTATGGCGACGACTCGGTCTATCCGGAGACGGTCTGCCCGCCCACGGAGAAGGCGGTGTACGTGCGGCGGCTGAAGCTGGCCAGGGAGTACGGCTTCAACTACGTGCGGCATCACAGCCATTTTCTGCCGGTCGAGTATTACGATGCAGCCGACGAGGTCGGCGTGCTGGTCTCGCCGGAGCTGCCGATCGCGTATCAGAACTACTACCGGCGGGCCAAGGGAGCGGCGCTGGAGTTGTACAAGACCGAATGGGCGTCGGCTATCCGGCGGCTGCGGAATCACCCGTCCATCCTCGACTGGTGCATGGGCAACGAGTTCTGGCACGGACTGCCGATCGCGCCGGAGCTGTATCGCATCGCCAAGAAGCTCGACCCGACGCGGCCCGTGATCGACTCCAACGGCCTGTTCGCACGCGAGATCCTCGCGGGCAAGGGCGACCGGCCCACGCTGGACTGGTACTTCACGATGTTCGACATCAAGAACCTGCCGCTGGACCGGCCGGCCAAGCACAAGTTTCCCCGGCCGAAGAAACCCGTGATCTCCCACGAGACCGGCAACTACGGGACGTTCCCCCGGCTGGACCTGATCGATGAGTTCAAGCACAACTTCAAGCCGTTCTGGCTGACGCCCGTGCGGGACAAGCTCAAGAAGCTCGGCCTGCTCGGCGAGGCTGAACTGTGGGCGAGAAACTCCGAACGCCTGTACCTGCTCAGTCACAAGCTCAACATGGAGGACATCCGCAGGAATCCATACATGTCCGGCCATCAGTGGTGGCTGCTGCAGGACTACTGGACGGGCTCGAACGGCCTGGTGGACGCCTACTTCCGGCCGAAGAAGGGCATCCGCCCCCAGGAGGTGCGGCGGTTCAATGCCGACGTCGTGGTGCTTCAGGATGGACTGCCGCTAACCTGCCGCGGCGGCGAGAAGCTGGAGGCGAAACTGCTCGTGTCGAACTACTCGCCCGAGCCCATCCGTCAAGGCGGGCTTACCTACCGCTACCTGGGGATGCCGCTCCCGCCCAAGGCGGACCAGCCGGGCGGGAAGGGCCGGGATACTGGGAGTCTGCTGGGTTTCGACGTGGCCCAGGGCGAGGTCAAGACCATCATGCCGGCTGAGATGCGCCTTTGGGACGTGCAGTCGCCGAGGCGACTGACCCTCGAAGCGGAGCTGACGGCCGGGGGACGTAAGTTCCGCAATCGATGGACCACGTGGGTCTATCCGGCGAGGATTGGTCCACCCGCGCTGAAGGTACCGCTGTATGCCGGCCCAGTCCTGGCCGGCGCGCTTCGGCGGTGGGGAGCGAAACCGATCCCGGCCAAGGGCGACCTGCCCGCAAGGGCCGTCTACGTGATGCGCCGGCCCTGGGCTCGCGTGTTGGACGCCGTGGACAAAGGCGCGTGCCTGGTGCTGCTGGGACCGTCCGGACTGCTGCCGACTGCGCCGACGCGGTTCAAGACCTCGTGGTGGCTGGGCAGCGCGCGGGACTGCAACGTGGGCACGGTGGTCTACGATAACCCGGTTACCCGGCAAATGGCGCCGGACGGCTGGTGCGATGCGGGGTGGTACCGGCTGATCGAGGGCGCACACACGTATATCCTCGACGGCCTGGCGAAGCCGCCGGAGGTGATGGTCCGCGCATTGGACGTCCACAGCCTGTGCCGAAGCAAGGCGCTGCTGTTTCAGGGGCGTGTGGGGCGGGGGAGTGTGATCGTCAGCGGGCTGCGACACTTCATGCACGGCCGCGATAAGCCGCCCGAGGCCGAGTGGCTTCTGAAACGCCTTATCGAACACGCCGCCACGCTCCCCCGGCCGAAGGCGGAGTTTCCCATGAAGCTCCTCCGCGGCTGCGCCACGAATCTCGATGTCCCCAGCGGCCCCTACGTGCTCGGCTACCGGCGGATGATCACCGTGGCCGAAAAGGCTATCTGGCACAGCTATCGCGAGGACAACGCGACGAACTACTGCTGCCGCCAGTTGGCCGTTGGGACAAGAATGGAATGGGAAACCGCCCCTGTGCCGCAGGAGCACAAAGGCAAGGGCGTCACGTTTGTCTTTGCCGGCGGGCTGGGGTGGCGGTCCGAGCCGAAGACCAAAGGCTTCACCCTGGAGGTGGGCGGCAGAGAGGCGCTCGCGTTCGACCTCGCTCGGGCTCGCACATCGTTCAAGAGCGCGGACGGCAAGGTCAGCATGGTCTTCCTGCCCCTGCGGCAGCTTCCGCTGGATACGGTGGGCCTGTTCTACGTCACCGTCGCGGCAGATCTGCTCAGTTCGGGCAAGCCTCTGCGGCTCGGCGTGGTCTCCAAGGGCAAGGGCAGCCGCCGCTGGTTTGGCCTGAACCCGTACACGGACATCCTCGACGGCCGGTCAGATCCCCAAAACGCTCAGAAAAACGGGCTTTGATGAAAAGGCGGCGGATGCGGATTACTTGTTAAGGACGCGCGCCTTGATGTTGTACAGCGCCCCCAAGGCGGCCGAAGCGCCCTGAGGATCGCAGGGATACCAAGTGCGGTCAATCTTGAGGAAGTCTTCGGCGCGATCTTCGAGCGGATCATGGGTCGCTCCGAACGGTGAGCGGGGTTACTTGCGGCTCCCGCGGCGGCATGAAAGGTCACTGCTTGCTGCGGGCATGCTCCGGGGGATGATGCCACAGCGACTGCCAGTACTTTTCTTCCGTTTCGTAGACGTCGACCGGATCCCTGGCAATGTCGAACGATCGCGGCAGGATCCCGAATCGCTTCATCTCACGCACCCATTCCCAGCCGGGCTTGAATCCCGGCATGTCGAAACGCTTGATCCCGTCGAGGTATCCTTTTGATTCCCTGACGGCAAGCAGGAGCTTCTGATAGTCGGGATCATCCGTATTCTTGAACACCTCCACGACCTTGCCGGTCGGCCCTCGCTGCTTCATCTCGACGAATCCTCCTGCGGCCTTTGCCAGCGGCGCAAGCAGGAGCAGTGATTTCTCCGGGCGGGTCAGGTTGTAGAGGATGTGGCGGTTGAACCGAAACGTCGGATTGCCGCGCTGGTTCTTAACCAGCAGGTTCATGGCCCCCTCGCCCCACGGGACCATCCCTTTGTTGTCGGCCGGGGTCAGCGGCAATCGAGAGCCGCCTTTGTGGCACGAAGCGCAGCGTCGTTTGATGACGTCTTTCGCGGCGACGAACGCAGGCGATCCGAGGTTCAATTTCGGGTGTTTGATGCGACGGCTGTGGTCGCCGATCATGCCCGTTCCCAGCGCGGCATAGGTTCCCGGATACGCGGCGGCAGTTTCTATCCACAGACGAATCGCGGTCTTCTCGCGGGCGGACAGCTTCACCTTATTGTGACTGCCGTCCAGCCTCTTTAGTAGCGGACTGGCCGCCGAACCGAGCGTTCGCGGGGCGTAGTTGCTCTTGCGCATGTTCCTGCCGTCGGAGAACTGGCCGCTGACGGTGAGCATGTAGTAGCTGTGCGAATAGAACGGCCCGCGGTCGCCGGTAAGGATCACACCGCCCGAGCGGGGCCCGCCCTTGGCGGTCTTTTCGTAGCCGTGACAGGCAACACAGTGCTTGTCGAGGATCGGCTGGATGTCGCGCGGAAAATCATAAAGCGAGGGAACACCCGCGATGGGCTCGATCTTGCTCGGCGCGCGGAGCATTGCCGTCGGCCGGCCCGCAGGGGGAGCTGTATCCCGCCTGCTCTCGTGACAGCCCACACAACTGATCTGTTCGCCCGGCTGAACGGTCATGAAGCTCTGCATCCGCTTGACGGCCATGTCGTTCTTGTCGAGCGCGACGAAGAACAGGCTGCGCATGGCCGGAAGCTCCATGAATGCCGATCCATCCTTCTCGACCGGGACCGTGCCCAGCACGCGCTCCAGCGTGAAAGTACCGCCGTAGGTCAGCGGCTCCATCCCGCTGAACATGTTCAGTGGTTTCGCCAGCGCCTCCAGCACGAGCAGCTTCTTGATTTCGCCCGGCTTTACGCCTTTCATGTTCCGGCCGATGTGGACGTTCCTGACCATAACGCGCCCGGTTGCCTTCTTCAGATTGACGCGAGGCGGGATGATCCTCTCGCGCAGACTTTTTAGCAGCGGCCTGGGCTCGTGCAACTTCATTCCCGCCTTGCGATCCTGCTGCGGCATGCTGTAGAGGCTCACGGTCTGTCCGTTAGCCTTCATGAGGCAGATGTCGGTATCGTTGGCCACGAGAAAACGGCCGTTCGAGAGGGGGTAAGGATCACGCCACAGGCCTTTTGACAGGCGTCGCGCCCTGTGCGGGGCGTCGGGCCCCTCGCGGGGATCTACGATGGTGATGTAACCGGCGTGCTCCGTTCGGCCGTGCCCGGGTGAGAAGGAAACCACCACCTTGCCCGTGCCGGGTATGGGCTTGGCGTCGAGCATGACGGTGCTCGGACGCAGGTTTCCGTAATAGATCATCTGGCCGGTGCCGTCGGGATTCATGGTCCAGAGGTGGTGATAGGCGACCTGGGAGCGGTCGATATATTCCCATCGCATGTAGAGCACCCGCCCGTCGGGCAGGACCCACGGGGTATTATCGTGCTCGATGTTGGCCGACAGGGCACGGATGTTCTTGCCGTCGGCGTCACACCGGTACAGGTTGGCGACCTGGGTGAAATAGCAGTTCACCCAGCGATTGCAGCGGCTTGAGCAGAAGATGATCCCGCCGTCCGGCAAGTAGGTCGGCTCGAGGTCGTCATAGGACCCGCGGGTAAGCTGTCGCAGGCGCGTGCCGTCAACGTTGATCTCGTAGAGATGGAAGTAGTCCTGGCCTCCCTTGCGGTACGAGAACAGTATCTTCTTGGCGTCATAGTGTACTCTGGGGTCGCGCACGCTGCCCTTGGGGTCGTCCAGCAGCACGGTCACCTTGCCCGTTTTGGGGTTCAGGCGGCAAAGGCGGCCGCCGTTCAGGCTGAGCTTGCGTTTTTCATCTGTGACCCAGTAGCCGAAGTTCGCATACCAGTGCCCATCGCGGAACACCTTGCGTTGGGCGAAGATGATATCGGGCAGATCCGCATCAGCCGGGCAGGGCGAACAGACACCCGCCAATGTGACAATGACCAGGCATGCGAAATGGATGCGCGACCTTCTCATTTTCTCCGCCGTCATTATAGCGTCCTGGAATCCCTGCGTCAGTTCCTCTTCTTCGGCGGACGCCCCGGTTTCCCCTTGGGTAGCTTCGTGGGGGCAGGGGCGGGCGTTGACCATGGGCTGACACTCGACTGGTCGGCCGGCTTGCCCAGGGCCAGGTTCCCCTTGCCCGCGACGGCGTAAACCTCCACCTCGTCCAGGTGCAGATACTCCGTGCCGGGCAACTGGATTCTGACGAAGCGGGCCTTTGCCCCCTTCATCGCCACCGACAGCGGCTTGTCGTCCGTATAACCGAAAAAGGCCTTGCCGTCGTGCTGGTAGACCTGCGTCCACTTGCTCCCGTCGGGCGACAGCAGGACCTTCAGCCGCCGAGTCCGCCCCTCCATGCCGCTGTCGCACCGGTTGTAGATCACCACGCGATCCAGCGCCGCCGTCTTGCCCAGATCGACCTGCCACCAGGGGTCGGCCTGGCGGTTGGTGCAGAACCCCCACGTGCCGGTCTTGACACCGTCGCACGCGCCGGCGGCGTCCAGACGCGTGGTGCACGCTGCGGCGGCCGTCGCGACATGAACGGTTGGCTGGGTGAGATAGCGTTTGCGCCCGCCTTCTTTGGCACGCTTGAGGAACCGTTGAATCACTTCGTCCAATATTGCCGCCGGCATTTTGGCCGGGCCGACGTTGTCGCCATAGCCGTTCGACAACCCCTGCGGCAGGCCGTACTGGTCCGGCGCAATGCGGTTGCGGCTGCGGTTACTGTTGCGTATCGGAAACCAGTTGCAGCTCCACAGGCAGTTGCGGTAGTTCGGCAGCAGCCCGGGCGGCCAGGCACGCGGGTCCATCGCTGAGTCCTGGTATGTCCCGTGCGAGACCAGTGCGTATGGGACGTGGCGCCTTCCCCAGGAACCCAGGTTGTCGGATGTGAGGAACACCAGGTCGCGGTTGTGCTTTCGCCATTGCTGCACTCGCTGCGTGATCTGGTCGACCAGCGTCATGAAGTCGCGGTCCGCGTAGGAAAGGCCCGCCGCACCGGCAGAAAGCCGCTCCTGAGTGATATAGTGCGTCTCGTCCCAGTCCAGGCCGTCGATCTCCCGGCCGTACTCCCTCAGCAGCGCCTCGACGTAGCCGAGAAAGAACCGGCGCACCTGGGGATTGCTCGGGTCCAGCGTGTAGGTCTTGCCCGTGCTCGGCCCGGTCCATCCCTTGCGCATCTTGCCTTGCTCATCTTTGAAGATCCAGCCCTTGGGGTAGTCGGGCATGGCCGAATCGCTGTTCAGCCCGTCGGCAAAATATAGCACCACCCGAAAGCCGAGGTCCTTCGCGAAACGGATCCGCTTGTGGATGTCGGCCTTGCTCATCGGCGTCTTGCGGGTCCGCGGGAAGGCGATCCACTTATCGGCCAGCTTGCCCGTCTTGCGGTCGTAGCAGTACCTGCCCAGGTAGTCGTACCAGCCGTGGATGCACGCGACCACGGACTTTCGCTGCGCGGGAGGGATTTTCTCGGCCAGCTTCTTCAGGTCGTCGAACCACCCCCGCCCGCCGTTACCGAGGTAGTCGTAGTAGTTCAACTGGATGTCGTGAATCCACGACGCGCCGGGCTTGGTCTGGGGGATAGTGTCGTAGAAGCTCCCAAGCATCCCGTCGATACCGCCGCCATGGAACACCAGCACGCTGGTGCGCCGCTCATCCTTTACCCCCACGAGCGAACCCCTGTATGTTGTGGACATCGTGACTGAGGCTGCCGGTTTCTGTCCGCCGGTCCGATTGGCAACGCGGAACTGCACCCCGCAGAACGGGTCGGCCGCGATGGCTAGCGTGGGGCCCAGCTTCTTCCCGCTACCCAGACCGATCACCGGCATGGCCAGTTCGTATCCCTGACGCACAGTGGCGCCGCGCCCCAATGTGAAAAATGCCACTGCATCATGCGACGGGTCCACGTCGAAACCCGTCACGACGCCGCTGCGCAGCGGGAGTGTGCACCGTGCGGCATGCTTGGCCGGGAGCTCGACCGCATCCGCTACGGTTACGTCCAGTTGCAGCGGATTGTCAAAGCGCAGATGGCTGGTCCGCGTGAGGATTGCTCGTTTGTTCTCCTTGGCAACGGTCCAGGCCACGTGGTACCTGCCCGTCCGCACGGTCCCGCGATGGTCGATCGCCAGCGTGTACTCGCATTCCGCCCGCCCACCCGCACACTTCTGCGAGACAAGACGCACCTTCACCCCCAAGGCGTCGGCACGATCGTTCCGTCTGACCACAAACGCCGGGGCCCGCAGTCGCAGAGTCCTCCCGGGAAGCGCCCGCCACACCAGCACGACGCCGCTATCGCCGTGTTTCTCCAGCGACAGGGCGGGGTCGGCCGCGGCGCACCGGCCGGCAGCCGTCAGGATCACAAACAGGCTTGCGAAATAGATGCGCGACCTTCTCATGTTCTCCGCCGCCATTGTAACGTCTTGAGATCCCCGCGCCAGGTCTTCTTGCGCGGGGGGCTGCCGGCAGGTGAATTCGCGCTTGCCTGGGCCTCCAGGTCGAGTGAGAATGGCCGCCGATCGATGCGCGTCAACTACATCCGCGTTCAACTTGTGAAGGAGAACCCGACCGTGTACCACAAGAACTTTGTGACCCTTGTCGTCGTGTTGTTGTGTTCAGCGTGGTGCTTTGCAGAAGAGGCCAAGCAGCCGTCGCCGGGCAAGAACCCAAAGAAGATCGTCTTCATTGCCGGGCCGAATGACCACGGCGGCCCCGTCACTCATGCGTACGAAAAGGATCTCCTGCTGCTGAAGAAGTGTATCGACGAATCTCCCGGCCTAAAGGGCGTCACGACGAAGATCTACCTCGGCAAGGCGCCCAAGGACATCAACGAGCTTCGCGACGCCGCCACTATCGTGGTTCACAGCAGTGGCGACGGGATTGCGAAGGAGACGCACGCCCTCTTTCCAATCCACAACAAGTTTTCGGATGCCGACGCAAAGTATCTGAAGGAGCTCGACGCCCTGATGAAGCGCGGCCTGGGTATCGTTGTCCTTCACTACTCGCTGATTGTCAGGAACCCTCGCTCCAGCGCGTATCTGCTTGACTGGATTGGGGGGTATCATCGGGGCGGCAAATCGAAGGTGAAGATCGACACCAGCAAGGCCGTTCCGGCTACGCCCGGCCACCCGATCCTCAATGGAGTCGGCCCGTGGACCACGCGTCACGAATACTATTACAACGAGCAGTTCGGCAAGGACGATAAGCGCATGGTTCCGATCCTGACTTCGATGCTGCCGTCGAGCAAGCCTCAGAAGCACGTGGTCGCCTGGGCCGTCCAGAGGGAAGGCGGCGGGAGAGGGTTCGCGTTCACGGGATGTCACTTCTACAAGAACATGCTGGTGGATGATTATCGCCGGATGCTTCTCAACGCGGTGCTGTGGACCGCGAAGATTCCCGTTCCCAAGAAGGGCCTATGCGTACCCATCACCGAGAAGGACTTGAAGCTTCCGCCCGAAGCTGGCGCCAAACCGGCAGCCAAGATTTCGGAAGCCGACACGAGCAGTTACGCAGGAGCAGCAGAAGCCGTGAAGGCCCGGGGCCTTTTTCGTCAAAGGGTCCAGCCCTTGCGGTATTCGCGGCGGATGAGCTTGTCGGCCTCGGGGCAGTCGGTTGCCTTCAGCTTGGCCCCATCCCACTGGATCTTCTTGCCGACTCGATACGCAACGGTCCCCAGGAGCACCGCCTCGGTCAACGCACCGGAGTAATCGAAATTGCAGGTGGTGGGGCTGCCGGTCTTGCAGGCAACGATCCACTCCTTGTGGTGGCCGATGGAGTTGGGGATGGTGGGCTCGGGCGGTTTGAAGTCGGCGAACTTCTCTTGGGGATACAGCTTCCGCTTCCCGTAATCCGCCAGCAGCATTCCCTCCTTGCCGACGAACAGCGCGCCTATTCCGCCGCCGCGCATCTTGTTCTTGGCCAGGATGGCCGGCATATTGCCCCTGCCGTCGTACCAGGCCAACTTTACGGGCGGCATGTCGCCGCGCGCGGGGAACTCGTAACGGACGGTCAACTTGCGCGGGCAGCCTTCGGCGTGCACGGGCGGGCCTTCGGCCTCGACCGTGGTCGGATGCCGCAGCTTCAACGCCCAGAAGGGCAGGTCCACGATGTGACAGGCCATGTCGCCCAGGGTCCCGTTGCCGAAGTCCCACCAGCGACGCCAGTTGCCCGGCAGGTAGGACGGGTGATACGGGCGCTCCGGCGCCGGGCCCAGCCACAGGTCCCAATGGAGGTGCGCTGGCACCGCCGGGGTATCCTTGGGGCGGCGTCCTCCGCCCCAGTCCTTTCCGCACCAGACGTGCACCTCGCTCACCGGCCCGATCGCCCCGGACTGGATCAGCTCGACCACCCGGCGGTAGTTGGTGGAGGCGTGGATAATCGTGCCCATCTGGGTGGCCAGCTTGTTCTTCTTGGCCAGTTCGGCCATGGTTCGCACCTCGAAGACCTCGTGCGCTAACGGCTTCTCGCAGAAGCAGTGCTTGCCCATCCGCATGGCCATCGTGCTGGGGGGGGCGTGCGTGTGATCGGGAGTGCTGACCACCACCGCGTCGATCTGCTTTTCCATTTGTTCCAGCATCTTGCGGAAATCGGCGTAGGTCTTGGCCTTGGGAAACCTCTTGGCCGCGCCGCCGAGGCGTTTGTCGTCGATGTCGCACAGGGCGACGATGTTCTCGCCGGCCACACCCGCGAGGTTCGCCCCTCCGCGACCGGCGCAGCCGATAACGGCAATGTTGAGTTTCTCGTTGGGGGATTTCTCCTGAGCGAAAGCCGGCCCGGCAAGAGCCGCAGTAAGGCCGCCGGCGATCGTGTTGCGAAGGAACTCACGACGATTCAATCGTTCTGGACTGGGCATTGCTCGATACTCCTTGGCAAGAAGCCTTCAGACTTCAGTTATCACCTACACATATTCCCACCTGCGCAGCCACTGATACTCCTGCGGGAGCCGATCGTACAGGCTCTGGGCCTCCAAAGCCAACTCCTGCAGGTCTGTCCGGGTAAGGGCTACGTTGCGGGTGTACGAGGCCTGGACGTTCTCCTCGAGTTGTTGGACGTTCTTTACGCCGGGAATAGCCGCCGTGAGATTCGGCGTCGAGAGCACCTTCTTGAGATGCTTCACCGTGCCGCTGGCGGCCAGGAAACCGGCTGAAAGCGGCTTGATGGACACCACGCCGATATCCTTCTGCTTGCACGCGGCAAGCACGCCGCTCTCGGATTCCTTGGTCATGATGGAATAGGGAAACAGCACCATGCTGATCGGCAGGCTGCGGTGGGCCGCGACCTGCTTGAGTTTCCGGGGGTCGTGATTCGAAACACCGAGGAAGCGGACCTTGCCGGCCTGGTGCATGACCTCGAACGCTGCGGCCATGTCGTCGAACTGCATGCAACTGACCGGACGCCAGATGTCCAGGCAGTCGGTGCCATAATCGCGGAGCCGAATTTCAAGCAACCGGATCCAATACTGCTTCATTGTCTCCCCGGCCTTCTGGGCGTCCTTTGTCGACGACGTCGGTCCCCAACTGGCGAAGCTGATGTGGAACTTATCACGGAGCTTCAGCTCTCTGAGGGCCTGTCCGTAGATCCGGCACTCTTTGGACATGTCCGTATCGATGAAGTTGATGCCAAGCTCGTGCGCCTTGGCCAGAACCTCCTTGCGGTTCTTCAGGACCTCGTCGTGGTTCTCGATGCCCTTGTACTTTTGAGAGATCTGGGGAGCGTGACCACCCAGGCTGATTTCTGATATCCACAGGTTGGTTTTGCCCAGCCGCCGGTAGCCCATCTTCTTGTTGTAGCCGAGGACCTTCTTGGGATCCATTTTCGGCTGGGCCTTGGTCTTGGCGGCGACCGCTTCGCCGGTCAGGCCGCCGGCGGCTCCGGCCACCACCAAAGAGGCAGCCTTGTGAAACTCGCGGCGGGTGAGCTTTTCTTGGCCAGTCATGAAGCTCCTCCGTGAACCATCGCTTCGCTGCATAGAATAGCCCTTCCGTGCCGTGTTGTCAGCACGGGGTTCTCTTGTTGTATCCGTCGGCGGGCCCGGCCCGGGCGGACTACAGCGTCCAGGGCTCGCGCTTGGCGCGGATGCGCATGCGGTTGACCTCTTCGCAGTCGGGGGACTCTTCCTTCACGGGGTCCCACTTGAACGGCCGGCCCAGCTCGTAGGCGATGTTACCCAGGTGGCAGATGGTGGCCGCGCGGTGCCCGCGCTCCACGTCACGGAAGGGCAGTTCCCGCGTGCGGACGCAGTGCAGGAAGTCGCCCTGGATTCCTCCTCGCCCCTTGTAGTTCTGGATGGTGTATGGGTGCGCCTCGCCTGTGTGGGCGCCGGGCAGCTCGCCGTGTGTGCCCTTGTACAGCAGCCCACCGCGAATCTTGCCTGGTGCGTGGTACAGCCGCACACCGTCAGCGTAGACATACGTCAGCAGCGGGTGGTCCTTTCCGTCGGGTGGAATCACCTCGACGGGGCCGGTTTCCATCTTGTCCATGGCATACAGCGCGCCGCCGAACGTGTGCCCGCCCCAGTCGGTCATCATGCCGCCGGAGTAATCCCGCCAGGTGCGGAAGCCCTTGCCGCTGAGCCCGTAGTTCCTGCCGCACCGGTACGGGTGATAGGGCGCCCACGGGGCAGGTCCCAGCCACATGTCCCAGTCGATGCCGTCGGCCTCGGGAGATCCTTTCCCGGGCAGGTAGCAGTCACGCGGCGGGCCGCCCACGTTCACGTACGCCTCCTTCAACTCGCCGATGACTCCGCTGCGGACCTCCCTGGCTAGGCGGCCGTAGTCGCCGATGACTCGCTGGGAACCGCTGGAGACGATACGACCGAAGCGCCTGGCCGTCTTCTCCATGACGCGTCCTTCATTGATTGTCAGCGTTAGGGGCTTCTGGCAGAAGGCGTCCTTTCCAGCCTTGCAGGCCATGATCACGTTGATCGCATGCCAGTGGTCCGGCGTGCCGATGTTCACCGCATCAATATCGTCGCGGGTCAGAAGCTCGCGGAAATCGTTGTACGTCTTGCAGTCCTTGTTCTTGTACTTGCCGTCGACGCGACCCTTGGCGCCGTTACGCTGGTTCTTGCGGACGTCGCAGACGGCCACCATCTGGACCTGGCTGAAGCGCATGAAGCCGTTCATGTCCCCGGTACCCTGTCCGCCGACTCCGATGGCGCCCATGACGATACGCTCGCTGGCCGGCGGGCGGCCCTCTGCGCCCAGGGCCGTCGACGTAATCACATACGGAGCAGCTACTGCCGCGGCGGTGCTCTTGAGGAACCCCCGGCGCGTTATATGGGTAGTGTTGCTCATATCTGGTCTCCTGTTCGGTCTTTGCCTGCGGTAGACTATAACCGGCTTCGGGCGGGCCGTCAAGGGAGGGGTTCGCTGATGCGTCCCCGCCGCACGTGGTTCAGCCTTGTTTTTCCAGCCGCTGGCTTGTTTTTCAGCCGATAGATGACATAATCCCCATGTGGGAAAGTCCAATAGCCCGGGAGAGATACACGCGATGACCAAACGTGGAAGATTGTTCTTGTGCGCATGTCTTGCCGCAGTGCCGGCGACGGTGGCCCTTGCTGAAGGGGTAGAGGCTGTAACCCGTCCCAGCGAGGATGTGACTTTGTCGTTCGTCAGGCCGGGCCGCATTGAGAAGATCACGGTCAAGGAAGGCGATACGGTCGAGGCCGGCAAGCCGCTGGCCCAGCAGGACGACACGGCAGACCTGGTGCAGTTGGAGCAGCTCAAGGCCCAGGCGGAGGACCCCACGCGCATCAAGGCCGCTGAGGCCCAGGCCGATCAGAAGAAGGTGGACCTCGACAAGACCCAGGAGCTGTTCAAGAAGAACGTGGCTACGAAGTTCGAGCTGGATCACGCGAAGCTGGACGTAACGATTGCCGAGCTGTCGCTGGCGCTTGCCAAGTTTCAGCAGGTCCAGGACAAGCGCAAACACGCAGAGGCCGTGATTCTGGTCGATCGCATGACTCTCAAGAGTCCCATTGCCGGGCGCGTCGAGCAGTTGTACGTCCAACGGGGCGAGTCGGTCGATGCCCTGGAGAAGGTAGCCCGCGTGGTCAGGATCAACCCGCTCTGGGTGGATGTGCCCGTGCCGATGGGTGAGGCAAAGGATATCAGGCCCGAACATGAGGCTAAGGTGACTTTCGACAGCGGCGACAGCGCCGTTACGGTGATGGGGAAGGTCATTCACGTTGCAGCGGTGGCCGATGCTGCAAGCGGCACCCGGACCGTCCGCGTTGAAGTTGCCAACGACTTCAAGCCTGCCAGGCCGGCCGGCGAGCGGGTGAAAGTGAGTTTCCCTCGAGACGCTGCGGCAGTGACGGCCGGTCAGCCGGCGAGTACTGACAAAAAGAGCAGCGGAGACAAGAACGCGAAGGAGTAATTAATGGCGAAGGACAAGGACAACGAGGCCGAAGTTCCGGCGGACAAGCCGGTGGAAGAACAGGCCCGGCAGCAGACCGGTCAGCAGCAGGTCCGCGTCCGGCTGGACGAGCGGGACATGACAACGAGCTACGCAAATGCCTTCCGGACCAACGGCACGGCCGAAGAGGTCATGTTGGATTTCGGGCTGAACCTGATAGGCCCGCCGAGCCGCGAGGGCGACCAGGCGGAGATAGTCTTCAAGGTTAACGATCGAGTGATCCTTAACTACTACTCCGCCAAGCGCCTTGCGCTTACGCTCACTCAGCTTCTTCGCAAGCACGAGGAGCAGTTCGGCGAACTGGAGATGGACGTAGCCAAACGCCGGAAGGACGCCATATAGCACCTGCGGCCCGAATGAGGTCCCTTGCCCATGTCGGCAGACCATTCAGAAAGCTCTCAGGCTGTTTCGGCCCTGGTCACCAGATCGACGGCTGAGCTGGTGGCGCAGCTAAGCCGGTTTGACGGCCCGACCGAGGAGTTCCTGATCAACCTGCTGGCGCTGCAGTGTCACGTGGCGTCGGCGACGGCGGGGGCAATTCTGCGAGTCGGCGGTGATGCTCACGGCGAGGTGCTGGCGGTCTTTCCTCCCCTGGCCGAGGGCGCCACGGCGCCGGTATGGCTGGCTCAGGCGGCGGAACAGGCCCCGAAGTCCGTCGCCGAAGGCCGCACTGTTATCAAGGCCCTGCATGCTCCCGAAGATCTCTACGGGCAGAAACCCTCCAGGCACTTGGTGATGGTTCCTCTGACCGGCGGGGCGGACGTTCGCGGTATGGCGGCCTTCGCCATCAGGACCACCAATCCAAAGGTGCTTGAAGAAAGCCGCAGTCGCCTTGAGCTGACCGTGGCCCTGATGAGTCTCTACGAGATGCGCCTGATGCTTCAGCAGCGTGAGGCCAACCTCAGGCGGCTGAGAATAGCCATGGAGACTCTGGCCAGCGTCAACGAGCAGCAGCGGTTCGCAAGCGCGGCGATGGTGCTCTGCAACGAGACAGCCTCCAGTTGGCAGTGCGAGCGGGTCAGCATAGGTTTCCTGCGTGGGCGGTACGTCCAGGTTCGGGCAATGAGCCACACCGAGAAATTCTCCCGCAAGATGAAGCTGGTTCAGGACGTCGAGGCGGCCATGGAAGAGTCTCTCGATCAAGACCTGGAAATCGTTTATCCGCCTGCCGATGACGCCATGTACGTCAACCGCGCCGCCGGGGAGCTCTCGAAACGCCACGGGCCGACCGCCATTGTGAGCCTGCCGCTCAGATCCGCAGGCAACGCTGTTGCGGTGCTCACCGCCGAAAGGCCCTCCGACAAGCCCTTCCTGCCCGATGAGATCGAATCTTTGCGGCTGACGATGGAGCTGTGCACGGCGCGGCTTGTGGCCCTGTCCCAGAGCGACCGGTGGTTCGGCGCCCGCTTGGTCGCCGGCATCCGCAAGGGCCTGTCGCATGTCCTGGGCGCCAGGGGCACGTGGGCCAAGGTCATGGCGATCCTGATTCTGGCCGCTGTGCTGCTCCTGATCTTTGCAAAGGGCGATTATACAGCCCAGGCCCCGTTTGCCCTGGAAGCCAACATCCAGCGACTCGTGCCGGCGCCGTTTGACGGTTTTCTCGAGGAGGTCTCGGTTAGGCCCGGCGACAAAGTTGTCGGTGGAAAGACGGTCCTGGCCACGCTGGATACGGTCGAGCTGCGCCTGCAGCTGGGCGCGGCCAAGGTCGAGCGGATCAAGTATCTGCGCGAGGCCGCTGCGGCCATGCGCGATAATAAGACCGTCGAGGCGCAGATTGCCCGCTTCGAGGCCGAAAGAGTCGCCAGCCAGATACAGCTTATCGAGGATCGGATGCGCCGGGCCCGCATCGTCGCGCCGATAGACGGGACGGTCATTGAGGGCGACATCAAGAAGCTGGTGGGCAGGCGGACCAGCCTCGGGGACGTGCTGTTCCGCGTGGCGCCTCTGGGGGACCTTCGGGCACAGCTGTCGGTCGAGGAGGATCAGATCGCTGATGTGCTGGAGGCCCTGGGCCGGGCCAAAGAGCAGGGCCGCAAGCTCAAGGGCGAGCTTTCAACCGTTTCGCACCCCGATAAGCGAATAGAGTTCGTGGTTGAGCGCGTCAATCCCGTTGCGGAGGTAGTGGAGGGCCGCAACGTTTTCAAGGTCCGTGTGCGGCTGGTCAATGTGGAAGAATGGATGCGTCCGGGTATGGAGGGCGTGGCCAGGATCTCCATCGACAGGCGGCGGTATGCGTGGATCTGGACTCGCAAGCTGAGCAACTGGATACGGATGAAGCTGTGGCTGTGATTTCGGGAGGGCAAGATGCCGGTCGATCGCCCCACATTCAGCGAATCATGGTATCGAGTGGCCGATCTGTGCCCCAGACTTCGGTCGACGGTGCAGGTGCACCGCCAGCATTTCCGCGGGAGGATGTGGCACGTCCTGCAGGACCCGTCGAGCAACCAGTTCTTCCGTCTTAACGAGCCGGCCTACGGGCTCGTCGGTATGCTCGACGGTAAACGCACCATCGCCGACATATGGCGCGTCTGCAACGAGCAGCTCGGCGACAGCGCACCGACCCAGGGAGAGGTCATCCAATTGCTGGGCCAGCTATACACCAGCAACCTGCTCCATGCCGACCTGCCCCCGGATGCCGAAGGGCTTTTCCGCCGCTACCAGAAGCGCAGAAGCCGGGAGGTCCGCGGATACATGATGAACCTGCTGTTCGCCAGGATTCCGCTTCTTGACCCCGACCGCTTCCTGGATCTGTGGGTGAGCGTCCTGGGGCGGCTGTTCAGCTGGTTCGGGTTTGCGATATGGCTGGTCCTGATATCGGCCGGGGTCTACCTGATCGTGCCGCGCATTGGCGTCTTTCTGGATCGCACCCAGAATATCCTGGACCCGGACAAGCTGCCGCTGCTCTACGTGGGGTTCATTGTGGCAAAGCTCTTTCACGAGTTCGGCCACGCCTTTGCATGCAAGACGTTCGGGCGGCGTGCGGGCAGCGGGGGGGAGGTCCACGCGATGGGCATCATGCTGCTTGTCTTCATGCCGATGCCTTATGTTGATGCTTCGAGCGCTTGGGCATTCCGCCAGAAGTGGCACCGGGTGATCGTGGGTGCGAGCGGCATGCTGGTTGAATTTGCGGTGGCGGCGATTGCGGTGATAGTCTGGGCCGGAACGGAGGGCGCGGTTGGCGGGGGGGCCCGCACCGTCAACGCGCTGGCGCACAACGTCATCTTCATTGCCAGTGTCTCCACGCTGCTGTTTAACATGAACCCGCTGCTGCGATTCGACGGTTACTACATCCTGTCCGACCTCACGGAGATACCCAATCTCGCCGCTCGCTCAAGGCGTTACATTTCGTATCTGGTCAAACACTATGTGTGGTCGGTCCGCCGTGCGCAGAGCCCGGCACACACCGCCGGCGAACGCGGGTGGTTTGGCTTCTACGGCATAGCCTCCACCGTCTTTCGCGTCTACATATGCATCAGGATCCTGCTGTTCCTCGGCGATCGCCTGCCGAGGGAGCTGTTCATCGTCGCCATGGCGTTCGCGGCCTTGTCCGCGGTAGCCTGGGCCGTCGTACCCCTCGGTAAGTTCGTTCATTACCTCGCCACCAGCGGGGAGCTGGCCCGAGTTCGCGGGCGGGCGGTGGGCAGCACGCTCGCCGCCGTTGCCGCCGTGGTTCTGGCCGTCGGCATTCTCCGCGTGCCCGACCGTTTCTACCTGGAAGGCGTGGTCGAACCCGTCCAGCTTGCAATCGTCCACACAAAGGCCGATGGATTCCTGGAAAACTATCTGCCCACTGGGCGGACCGTTACGCCGGAAGGTGTGGTGCTGATAAACGATGCTGGCAGCGGCGATCAGAAGGAAGAGCTGTGGGCCCGAGCCAACCCCGCGCTGGCCGCCAAGAGACAGCAAATGCTGACCGAGCAGCGGATCCTCAGGGCACATAGAAGCTGGGCCCTGGATGAAAGTCGCCACGCCGAGGCACAGGGCCTCATGGAGCAGATCGAGGCCAAGGGCGAGCAGATTCGCAGGACCGAGCAGGAGCTGGCGGCCCTCAGCCTTCGGGCCCCGATAGGAGGCACGTGGATAGCCTGGGACATCGAGAAGCGCGTCGGTGAGTATATTCCCCGCGGCGAGCCAATTGGGATGATTGCCAGTCTGGACGACGTCATAATCCGCGCTACCGCGGAGCAGGATACGGCCGGCATCCTGATCCAGGCCGCCGAGAGCAGCGGGGGCCTGCCGGCGGAAATACGCATCAGGGGCCGACCGGACATGATGCTGTCTGCCGTGGTGCACCGCGATGACATATCCTCTGCCGGCCAGGAGCAGCTTCCTTCGGCGGCGCTGGGTTATGCAGCGGGCGGGCCGGTGCAGACGGACATGACGGACCGCAGCGGCACGAAGGCGGCCAGGCGGTTCTTTGAGGTCCGCATTCGCCCGCCGCAGGATTGTGGCATCCCTCTGCGCAGCGGTCAGCGGGTGGTCGTGCGGATTGAGACACCGGCCAAGCCGCTCATCTTCCGGTGGTGGAGGAAGCTCCTGCAGCTCATCCAGCGGAGATATGGTGTCTGAAAGTGACGAGCGCCCAGAGCACAACTTGGCGGATGCTTGCCCATGGTCCGGGCGAGAAGGCGATTCCCAGGGGCCTGGACGCAGCCTGGGATACTGCGGCTGGCATGGTGCAACGGCTCGCACCAAGGAGGCGGAGATTTCTCAGACTTGCCGAGAGAGTCTTGTCGTGGGATGAGCACTTCTCGCAAGTTACTGATGCAAAACTGCGTGAGGCGGCCGTGGAGATGCGGGATCTCGTGCGGCTTGGGCGCGAGCGGCCGGAGGATCTCCTGAAGGGCTTTGCCATCGTACGCGAAGTTGCCGACCGCGGGCTGGGCGAGAAGCCTTTCCTGGTGCAGGTGGCCGGGGCGCTGGCCATGGAGGCCGGCTGCGTCGCCGAGATGGCGACCGGTGAGGGCAAGACCCTGGCGGCCACAATGCCGGCCGTAGTTGCCGGCTGGCGGGGGCTCGGCTGCCACATCATCACCGTTAACGATTATCTTGCGAAGCGCGATGCCGAGTGGATGAACAAGATCTACAGCTTCTGCGGCTTGAGCACTTCCTACGTTGACCAGCAGATGCCCCCTCCCGAGCGGCGCGCAGCCTACCAGGCGGACATCACCTACTGTACCAACAAGGAAGTCACCGCGGATTTCCTGCGTGACCGTCTTACCCTGGGGCGCCTGGGCAACTTGCCGTCGGCTCTGCTTGCGAAGATTGCTGACGGGCGGGGCGGCACCGAGGGCCTCGTTCAGCGGGGTCTGCATTATGCGATAGTGGACGAGGCTGACTCCATCTTGATCGACGAGGCGGTTACGCCGCTGATTATATCCGGCCCCGCGCCCAGCCCGGAACAGGTAGCGGCCTTTCAGCAGGCGGCCGAGCTGACCGGCAAGCTTGAGCGTGACGAGCACTTTGTGGTGCGCCCGCGATACCGCGAAGTGGAAATGACCGATGCCGGCAGGAATCGCATCGCTGAGCTGTGCGAGCCGCTGGGCGGGGTATGGTGCGGCGCCCGGAGGCGCGAGGAGCTCATAGTCCAGGCGCTGACCGTCAGGGAGTTCTACCATCGCGACCGGCAATACGTTGTTGAAGACGGCAAGGTGGTCATCGTGGATGAATTCACCGGGCGCCTGATGCCGGACCGCGAATGGCGCGACGGAATCCACCAGGCCGCCGAGGCAAAGGAGCTGCTCGAGGTTAATCCTCCCAAGGACACCTACGCCCGGATAAGCTTTCAACGGTTCTTCAGGCTTTACCGCAAGCTCTCCGGCATGACGGGCACGGCCGCCGAGGCACAAAGCGAGTTCTGGCAGATCTACCACCTTCCGGTGGTCACCATTCCAACGAACCGTCCCTGCATACGCAGACAGCTGCCGAACGTGGTCTTTGGAGCCGAGCAGGCCAAGTGGCGGGCGATCGTCGAGGAAATCCGCCGCCTGCATCAGACGGGCAGGCCCGTGCTGGTCGGTACGCGAAGCGTCGCCGCCAGCGAGCTCCTGGCCAATATGCTCACCGAACAGGACATGCATGCACAAATCCTCAACGCTGTGCGGCACGCCGAGGAGGCCCAAATAGTCGCAGGTGCGGGCAAGGCCGGGCAGATAACCGTTGCCACGAACATGGCCGGGCGGGGCACGGACATCAAGCTCGGCGCCGGCGTGGCGGAACTTGGCGGGCTGCACGTGATGGCCACCGAGCGACATGAGGCCGGGCGGGTCGATCGCCAGCTCTACGGGCGGTCGGCGCGGCAGGGCGATCCGGGTTCGGCCCAAGCGATGGTCAGCCTGGAGGATGAGCTGCCCCGGCGTCACGCGCCGTACCTTTCCGGTGCGCTTGTCCGGCGGTACAAGAACAGGGCCGGACCGATATCCTCGGGCCCCGTCCGCAAGCTGATCGACCTGGCGCAGCACCGGGCCGAGCGAATGGCCCTGCGCCAGAGGAAGGGCGTGCTCCGCACGGATGACTGGCTGGACGAGTACCTGGGCTTTGCCGGCAAGCAGAACTGAGCGTTGTTCTGCAATTCCACCAACGGCGGGCAGTTGACAGCCGCTCCACTTGCTCCGCGAACAACGGTGGCAAGCGGCATGGGCCATGTGCTATATTCACACCCTCGATCAACATAGGGTTGAAGGAAGGTGAGATATGGCTGGACTGCACCGCACGCGACGTGAGTTCCTGAAAGCTACGAGTCTGGGAGCTTCGGCCCTGATGCTGGCCCAAACGCTCAGGGCGCAGGAACCCTCAAAGGGCAAGCCCAACATCCTCTGGCTGGTCAGTGAGGACAACGGGCCGTTCTTCGGCTGCTATGGCGACAAATTCGCCGACACCCCCAACCTGGACAAGTTCGCCGACGAGGGGATTCTGTACAAGAACGCCTTTGCCAACGCCCCGGTCTGCGCCCCGGCCCGCTCGACCATCATCACCGGCATGTACGCCTCCTCGATGGGCACGCACCACATGCGAAGCAGGAATCCTATCCCGAAGAAAATAAAATTCTTCACCCAGTACTTGCGCCAAGCGGGGTACTACTGCACCAACCGGGCCAAGGAAGACTACAACGTCGCGAAAAAGCCCGCCGGCGCGTGGGACGAGTCCAGCGGCCGCGCCACGTACAAGAATCGCAAGGCAGGCCAGCCGTTCTTTGCCGTCATCAACCACGGCGTGTCGCACGAGAGCAGCCTGCACCGCAGCTCACCGAAAACCAAGCACGATCAGGCCAAGGTCAAGCTTCCGCCGTACCACCCGGACACGCCCGAGTTTCGGCACGACTGGGCGCAATACTACGACAAGATCGAGGCGCTGGACGGGCAGATCGCCAAGGCCCTGAAGGACCTTGCCGCCGAGGGCCTCGCCGACAACACCATCGTCATCTATTATGCCGACCACGGAGGCGTCCTGCCGCGGTCCAAGCGGTTCCTCTACGACTCCGGAATGCACGTGCCGATGATCGTGCGCTTCCCCAAGAAGTACCAGCACCTTGCCACCGACAAGCCTGGCACGAAGACCGACCGGCTGGTCAGCTTTGTAGACCTTGCCCCCACGGTGCTGAGCCTCGCGGGCATAAAGATTCCCAAGTACATGCAGGGCGAGGCGTTCCTCGGCAAGCAGGCCGCGCCGCCGAGGGAGTACATCTACGGTTTCCGCGGGCGCATGGACGAGCGGTACGACATGATGCGGGCCGTCAGGGATAAAAAGTTCAAGTACATCCGCAACTACATGCCGCACCTGCCCTGGGCCCAGTACCTGAACTACCTGTGGCGCATGCCGGCTATGAAGTCGTGGCAGAAACTGCACGATGCGAACAAGCTGACCGGTCCGCAGAAGATATTCTTCCAGACCAAGCCAGCCGAGGAGCTTTACGACGTCCATGCCGATCCGCACGAGGTCAACAACCTTGCGGGTATGGACGAGCATCGCCAGACACTCGAGCGCATGCGCGACGCCTGCCGCAAATGGCTCCTGGAGATCCACGACACCGGATTCTGCCCGGAAGCGGAGATGCTGATCCGCTCAAAAGGCAGCACGCCCTACGAGATGGCGCGCGATGCGAAGAAATACGCCCAGGAGCGGCTGATGGCCGCGGCCGACCTAGCCGGCAAGCGCGATTCCAAACTGCTGGGGAAGCTGATCGACCTGCTCAAGGACAAGGACAGCAGCGTGCGATACTGGGGCGCGATAGGGTGTCTGGCGCTGGGCGGCAAGGCCCGGGATGCGGTGGCAGCCCTGACAGAAGCGCTCCAGGACTCATCGCCGAACGTCCGCATCACTGCGGCCGAGGCCCTCTGCGGACTGGGCCAAGGCGATAAGGCCTTGCCCGTTCTGGCAAAGGCACTTGGGCAGGGAGGCATGGCCGATTTGCACGCGGCCAACGCGCTGGACAACCTGGACGAAAAGGCCCGCCCTGTCCTGGACGCGATGACCAAGGCTGCAAAAGGCGGCGGATACGTCGCCCGCGCGATGCAGAAGGCTGTCGCGGATCTGAAGAAAGCAAAGTAGGCGGTGGATTAAGACCGCTGGTTGTCTCAGCGTTATCTGCGTTCTTCTTGCATGCGTTCGAGGCGTTCCATCGCGGCGCGGTGGCGCTGCTGTTCCTGTTTGATCTGCACCTCGATTGATTTGATGGCCCTCTCGAAATGTTCTGTCGCGCGGGCCCGCATCTGGTCGAGCTGCTTAAGGCGTTGTCCGTGCATCTGCTCGCAGGCTTTCCGTTGCTCTCCGATCTGCCTGTGCTTGGCCTCAGCCTCTTTCCGGGAGCGCCCAGCAGCGGCTTTGGCCTTCGATTCGGCCTCGTTCCGGCAGCACTGAGCGGCGGCTTTGGCCTTCGCGACGGCCCCCTTGGCGTCCCGGATCGTGCCGACCACGACGTGGGAGGAAATTCCCTTCGCGGATATGCCGATGCTCTTGTACAGCTTGAACGCTTCAGCGTCCTGCTTGCACAGCTCGTCGGCGTTCTTGAACTTCCGCGTGACGGTCTTGCCGCGATCGGTTCTGGTCACGACGATCGGGCCATCGCTACGGCTCTCGATTCTCAGCGACTTGCCGTCGATCATCCGGCTGACGCTGACAAATCGCATGGGCTTATCCCCGGTGCGGATCTGGATCTGCACCGATCGCGAGCTGGTCTTTGGAGCGGGAGCAGCTTCCTTGGCGGGCTTCGCGGGCTTCTTCTTTCTTGCGGCCTTGCTCTTCTTCTTGGGCTTGTTTGCGGCGATGGTCAGCCACGACTCGCCGTCCGCAGCCGCCAGTACGGGCGCCACCAGAAGCCAAACGGTACACAACGCACTCAGTAAGCTCGTTTTCCGCATGGTAGTTCTCCTTTTCCGTTGCCGCGCCAAGGTGCGTCTTCGAGATACACTCGGCCCGCGGCGATCACGGGCCACCAGGGACTATTGTAGCTCGATCGAAAGGGTTTGGCAACGCACCGGGGCTGCACACCCTCGACGTGAAAGCGGTTGAAACGCCCGGCCCGGGCGGTATGATGCACCAACGGTACTTCCGAAAACGCAAGGAGATCGTCATGCGCGAATTATTTGGAGGGCTGGTGATGTTGCTGGCCGTGCTGGCAGTGTCGGTGGTTCTGGGCGCCAAGAACCCCAAGGGCGCCCCGTCGCCCGCAAAGCCCGCACCGGCGGCCGCGATACCGAAGCCCAAAGACCCCAAGGCCACCAACGTCCTGATCGTCACCGGCATCGACTATCCAGGGCACAAGTGGAAGCTCACCACGCCCGTGCTAGCCAAGGCGATCGGCCAGGACAAGCGCCTGCACGTGTACGTTGTCGAGGACCCCAAGGCTCTGGCCTCGCCGGACCTTCACGCTTACGCGGTGGTGGTGCAGCACTGGATGAACTGGAAGAAGCCCGGCCCCGGCCCGGCGGCCCGTGAGAACCTCCTCAAGTTTGTATCCGGCGGCAAGGGCATGGTGGTGGTGCACTTTGCGTGCGGGGCGTTCCAGGGCTGGGACGAGTTTGCCAAGTTGGCCGGGCGGGCCTGGAACCCAAAGCTTCGCGGGCACGACCCCCGCGGGCCGTTCCGCGTTAATATTGTCGACGCGGACCATCCCGTCACCCGCGGCATGAAGCCCTTCCAGACCACCGACGAGCTTTACACCTGCCTCGACGGCGACGCGAAGATCAAGGTGCTGGCAAACGCCAAGTCCAAGGTTGACGGCAAGCTTTACCCGATGGCGTTCGTGCTGAATTACGGCAAGGGTCGGGTGTTCAACAGCCCTCTCGGCCACGACGTGAAGGCCTTCGGCCCGGCGGTGGGGGAGTTGTTCTGCCGCGGCACGGCCTGGGCCGCTGGACTGAAGCCCGCAGCCAAGCCTGAGAAGCCGTCGAAACCAGAATGACCCGCGGCACGAAGCCGCCCGAGACAGCCTGCAAGACTATGTGGCGAATTTCGGTCGAGATGAGGTCGTGGGGTGTTGAATCCATAGACCAAGGGATATCGCACCAGCAATGACCAGACCGGACATCTCAGCGCACATATCTGTCCTGATTGCGGCGATGTTGTCGCTGATCGCGTCGCCCGCCGCCAATGCGCAGAGCACGGTGTCATACGAGGCGGTGCTTTCCGACGGCACGCGGGTCGAGGGCGACCGGCTGACCGGATGGCACGAACCCGGCGCCGTGCCGCATTTGCAGGGCGTCCGGCTGTACGATGGGAAGCGGCAGTTGTTGTGGTTCCGAAATCGCGGTATCAAGCCGTACCATCCGAGCAGCAATCGCCTCGGTCTTGTCGAGTTTGTAGGTGGCGACCGTTATGTGGGGCGCGTGGTCGGCCTGCACCCAAGAGATGAAGGCCACGGCCTGAATGTGCCGTCATATCTGCTGGTCATCCCTCCCACGCGGTTGCACGTTCCCGGCCGGCAGCCGGGTGAGCACGCGCACATCCTGCCCGACCGCATTCGACGCGTGGTTTGGGGGCCCGCCACGCAGCGGCGACTGAGACCCGGCGTCGTCTTTTACCGGGACGGCCAACAATTGGGCTTCCTCCACCTTCGATGGCAGCAGAATTCGATGCTGCTTCTGCTGAAGGATGGTACGCGCGAAGTGGAACTGTCGAAGATCGCCGAGGTGCATCTGCCGCTAATCGACCCCTGGCAGGCGTACTATCAGGAGCTTGCGATTCTCAGTCCGGCGTGCCGAACCCGCCTGGTGCGTCTTGAAACGGCCGGTGGTCTGATCGCCACCAGCAGCCAGTCGCGGCTCCGCGCGGCCCCCTATGGCACGCCGCACCAGAAGCAGCAGGCGATAGATCGTCTCAAACGGCTGGACGATCAAATCAAGAAGGCAAATCTCGCGAGGGAGGCAAGTCATAAGGAGCTCCAGCAGGCCCGCGCAGAGTATCAGAGGCAGTTGGCCGAATCCGAAACGCGGAAGAAAGCCGCCAAGCAGATATCTGACAAGGCAGTGGCGGACACGCGGCAGCGTATTGACAACCTGCGGAAAGCCGATGCCGCGCAATTGGCAACACGACGCCGGCAATTGGAGCAGGAATTCCGCGCAGCCGAGCAGGCGATGCAACAGCGCCTCGCCGCCATGCCTGCCCAAAAGCGTGACAAGGAGCTCAAGTCCTTCCGCCGGAAACAGGAGCAAAAGCGCAAGAGCCGGGAGACATCATTGGAAGCCGAGCGGTTGAAGCTAGAGAGGCAGAGGCAGAAGGAGCTCGACCAGTTTATCAAAGGCGAGACGCAGAAGCTCAAGAAGCACGAGGTGGAGAAGCAGGTGGCTTCGGCAACACGACAAGTCGCCGAAAAGACCAGACGATGGGAGCAGTACTCGAAGCGTGTGGAATCGGCCAGATCGCAACGTGCCTCCGCGCACGGCCCGCAGGGCTACCCGGGCAGCTGGTACCACATGGTGCAACCGGTGTGGAGCCTTGACCCGCTGTGGGTGCCTTTCAGCTCGATTCACACGCGCTTGTCGTTTGCACCCGACCAGGTTCCGCTTTCACGCGTGAATCCCGCGGCGACGGTCAGCCCATCGCTGCTGCCCTGGCATCTCGACCGCAATTCGGCTGGACAATTGCTTCGTAGCGGCGGGCGGCAGCACGGCTGGGGCTTTGCCGTCCATGCTTACAGCGAGTTGAGCTTTGCGCTTCCCCAATGCGTAAAATCGTTTCGCAGCCGCCTGGGTCTGGACCACCTGGCCCTCGCGGGCGGCTGCGTCCAAGCGCGAGTTTATGTCGGATCGGTCAAGACCAGTCCGGTGTACCAAAGTCCGCTGTTGATCGGGTCGAAAAGAATCGTTGATACCGGCAGCATCCAGCTTCGCCTGCCTTCCAAGGGATCGAAGCGTCTGGTCCTGCAGGTGGATCCCGCCCATGACAATCGCCCGCGCGGCGCCGACCCCTTGAACATCCGCGATAAGTTTGACTGGCTCGATCCGCAGCTCGAGCTCGACATGGCCAAGCTTCAAGACGAAGTCGGCCGGCAAGGCGGGCCGCAGATCTTCGCCTGGCGGGAGTGGGAAATCTCACTCGACAAGCGAGGCGTTTACACCTGGACAAACTATTACGACGAAAGTGAATACCCGGGCGCAGGCCGGTTCCGGATGATGAGCCGGGCCCAAGGGCAGGCGCTAACCCTGTCGCGCGAAATGAATATCTCTCGCGATAACAATTGGCTTATCGTCCATCTGGGCTTCCCACCGGGCCAGACCCTGCAGCCAAAGACCGTCACGCTGCGCGTCGGTGACGAGGAAGTCCAGCCGGAGAAGATTCCGACCAGACAAGCCTGGCAGAAGCTAAGCCAACCGCTGGTCTTTCCTCTGGCTAAGTATCGGGGCAAGAAGGTTACGCTCGAGCTGAAGCAGACGGCTGATGGGAGATCCCTGTATTGGCGGGGCCTGGCCACGTCGGAAGAGCCTCCCTCGGCCTATCGTTTGGGACGCATCTTGGCCCTTGCCAAGAAGAGCGATTTGCAGGTGAATCTCGCGTTTGGGTGGGCGCTGCAGTCGCCCGGGGTCAGCAAGGAGGAGAAGCTTGCGGCTCTGGAAATCCACGAGCTCGGCGGCGTCGTGAATTTCTGGAATTGGGGCATCCCTCGGATTACCTACGACAAGCTGTCTACTGTCCTGGTCGGGTGCGATTGGAAGGGCGGCGACAAGACGTTCATGACGCTCAAGAAGATACCCAGCCTGGGGACGGTGCTTCTGGCCGGGGACTCCGGTGTTTCGGCGGGCGCGGCCGAGAAACTTCATGCTGCAGTGCCCAACCTGACTATCACTCTTTTCGAACGAACCCCTTCGGCCTATGGCGATGCGTGCTCTCTGACAATACACAATCGCACCGACAAAGAGATAGCTGTTTTCTGGACCCTCTTTAACGGCAAGCTTGCGCACTTCGGCAATCTGAAACCCGGCGGCGAGCTGAAACGGAAGGTCCGCGGAGGGTTCCGATATGAAGCGCATGTGATCAACAAAGACTACAACCAGAGCAAACCGATCTCCAGGTTTGTTACCAAGGGCGATTCAATCTGGGAAATCAAACCCCCCGGGAAATAGGGCCGGGCGCGCTTCAAAGCCCGATCTCGGCGGCTACCTCGCGCATGCCCTCGATCACGTCTGAAATGAGCTCTGCCGTTTCAACGCCGAGCATTTCGGCCCCTTTTTCGATCGTTGCGCGATCGACACCGGCCGCAAACTTCTTCTGGTTCCATTTCTTGCGAACGGATTTCGGCTTCATGTCCATCACGCTCTTCGATGGGCGGACCAGCGCGCAGGCGGTGACCAGGCCGGTCAGCTCGTCGATGGCGTAAAGGTACTTCTCCAGAGGCGTCTGGGGCTCGACGTCGCTGCAGATTCCCCACCCGTGTGATACGGCGGCCCTTACGTACTCGGCTGGCCAGCCGTGCTGCTCGAGTATCTCCTTTGTCTTTGTACAGTGCTGCTCGGGGAATTTCTCGTAATCGAGGTCGTGAATCAGCCCTATGAGACCCCACTTGTCTTCGTCCTGGCCGAGCTTCCTTGCGATGAAACGCATGACGGCCTCCACCGCAAGCGCGTGATTGATGAGAGATTCGTTGCTGTTGTATTCCCTGAGCAGGGAGATTGCGTCTTCAGGGCTCGGGCATTGCGTTTCCATGGGTTCTTCCTCTCTGTTGTCTTTTGGGTCAGCGTGCGACCGGCAACAGCATACACCGCCGCTGCGGGCCGGGCAATGGGGCCCAAGCCGCTCAATCCCCTCAATGCCCATACCTCCCTCAAGCGATTGCGGACCGCCCGCACTTATGATAGTCTTCCGTCTCTACCTTTATGAGGAGCTAACGATGAGAACTACAGGAATGCGCGCACTGGCCGCCGTGTTGTGTCTGGCCGCCGTAGCGGCGGCCGCTGCCGAGCCAGCCGGGGCGAAACCGAAAGGCGACAAGCCCAAAGAGGCCGACGCGGAAAAGTTCGACAGCCAGAAGATGATCAAGGCCGGGTTCGTCAGCCTGTTCAACGGCAAGGATCTGACCGGCTGGAAGGTGCCCAAGGGCGACAATGGGCACTGGAAAGTGGTCGACGGGGTGATCGACTACGACGCCCGGTCCGAGGCTGCCGGCAGCAAGAACCTTCAGACGGCCGAATCGTTCGGTGACTTCTCGCTGCACATCGAGTGGAGGTTCAAGAAGACCACTGGCCTGTATGCGATGCCGACGATCCTGCCCGACGGGTCGTACAAAAAGGATGCCAACGGCAAGGTCATCAAGAAGCCCACGCCCAACGCGGATTCGGGCATCTTTCTGCGGGGATGGGGCAAGGCCCAGCTGAACATCTGGTGCTGGCCGTGCGGGTCGGGCGAGATGTGGGGTATCCGCAACGATGCGAAGCTGCCGGCCAAGACGCGGGCGGCGGCGGTTCCGAAGGTCAAGGCCGACAAGCCCGTCGGCCAGTGGAACGCGTTCGACATCACGCTGAAAAAGGACCGCGTAACCGTTGTGCTCAACGGGAAGACAGTAATCGACAACGCGCAGATCCCCGGCATCCCGAAGAGCGGGCCGATTACGCTTCAGCATCACGGCGGGCCGAACAAGAAGACCGGCAAGCTCGGCGGGGCGTCCAGCCTGATCCAGTTTCGCAACATCTTCATCAAGCGGCTAAAGGCTGCGGGCGGCAAAGCGGCGGTTACTTCGTCTTGAGGGCACAGGCGGCAATGTGAAAGCCCACGCCCTTCGAGGGCGAGTCGTTGTCCTTGGGCCCGATCTCTCCGCTGCCGTAGAAGCCGATAATCGGCATCTCCTTGCCGACCACCGCCTGCATGACCTTCAGCTCATCGGGACGATCCTTGCCCATGTTGTTACGCCTGCCGCCGCAGTCGAAAGCGAAGACCATGACGACCTTGTCCTTGTCGTCGCCGACGGCGTTCTTGAACGCCTGGCCGGCGGCCGCCACTACCTTGTTCTTGTGCACGTCGGGCGGGCCTGCGTTGAGGGTGGAGCAGCCGATCGTGAACTCCCCGGTAATCAGGATGCCCAGGTTCTTCGCCTTTCCGACGACCTTGCCCTTGCTGTAGACGATGCCGTCGGTGGCCGCGCCGCCTATGACGGGGAACTTCTCGCCCAGTACGCCGCAGATGCCCTTTACGACCTTGTCGTCGGCGGGCACGTGGCAGTCACCGATCGCGATCAGCAGTTTGCCGGTGTCTTTGGCCTGGGCGGCCTCCTTGAGGGCCTCGCCGATCTTCTTTCCGCAGGCCTCGTAGTCCTTTTTTTCAACGTCCGCAATAGCGGTGGTTACCGTTATCTTGCCGGCCAGGGCCAGAACGCCCACTGAGCCGTTGTTGCCTTCCTCCGTGATGGCGTTGTACGCGCTGCAGCCGTAAACGATCGACTTGTCAAACACCGAATTGACGCCCTCGAGTATCTTCTTGTGGTCGAGTTTGTTGAGGCCAAAAACGATAACCACTTTGGCCTCTTGCTTGCCGAGGGCGGCCTTGGCCTTCTTGGCCGCTTCAGTGCCCGCTTTCTGAGCGTCCTTCTCGATCGAATAGCCGGTGCCGGCCTGGACCGTCTTCTCGGCCGCGCCGGCACTGGCGATGCCGGCCGCCATCACCAGCAGACCTACCATCGCCACGCGAACCGCGGCGCCCGCAAAACTGATCTTGTTCGATTTCATGATGCTCTTCCTTTCGCAGTTGTGCCTTGCGGCAACCTGTTATTCCTTGATGCCGATTAGGGCCGATACGAACGTGTGCTGCTGGTACTGGTGCTTCAGGCCCTGGTATTCGCCCTTGATCTGCCCGAGCTCGCCCCATGCGTAGAAGCCGAAGACGGGCACGGCGGTCTCCAAGGCGGGCAGAATCGCCTCGGGCACTTCGTCGTCGTTGCCCTTGCGGAAAGTCCTCAGCCTCATGCCTCGGGCACAGCAGTTGCTTATCATGGCCAGTACGGGCGTTGCCTTTGCGGCCTTTGCGGCGGCTACCGATTCCTTGATGCCTTCGCTGGCGGCGGCCACGATGGCCTTGGCGTCGTCACCGCCGGCAAGGCACTTGACCTTGGTGCCCTGGACGACGGGCGAGACGAACCGCAGCGACCCCGGAGGCATGGTGGAGGCCTTGCCGTCCTTGTCCTTGCCGTCGGCGTCGATCCAATCGAGGATCATCCTCAGGTAGACCTTGTCCGGCGCGACGACCACGCCAATGGGATGCTGCCAGTCGCTGGTGAACTTCTCTTCCTTCTTCATGCCGCGCAGGTCACGGTAGACATCGGCCGCGGGCTTGTCGTCCAGGGTGACGATCCACTTGCCGTCGGCCTTGGTGACGGTGGCGGTTTTCGCCGAGGGTTTGAACTCGTTGGTATGGTTGAAGAAGATCTCGATGGGCCCGCCCACGCCCATGGCGACCACGTGGTTCGGATAGCCCTTGCCGCCAATGTACTGTGCGTTCTCGATTTTGGGATGTTGCGGATCGCCGCCGTAGGGCATGGTGTTGCCGCCGAACAGCGACACGCCGTCGGGCGTACCCGCGGTTATCGCACGGATGTAATCTTCAACGCTGATGCCATCCGCCGCGCCGAAGCTCAGGTTGGGGTTCGACAGTGAGATGATGACCTTCAGGCCCTTGACGTCTTTGAGGGCTGCAGCGATCTTCTCGCCGGGGCCTTTGCGGTCGTCCTCCGGCAGGTCGGCCGACGCGGTCTTGCACGCCGCCTGCTTGCCACCGATCGCCAGCACCGACACCGCGTTCTTGAGCAGAGTGCCGCCGTTGGTGAGCGGACGTGCGCGCCCGCCGATATTCGGGACGTCGTCGGCAGCCTTCGCCACCGCGTTTGCCACGGCCTGTTCCGCGGCTGGGTCCGGCTTGACCTCGCTTTCCTTTTTCGGCTTGAAGTCCTTGTCCTGGTAGTAGGTGAAGAACACGATGCCCTTGGCGTCGCAGCCGAGACCGGCGAGGGCGGATTTCGTCGCTTCGGTGCCCGCCTCCGTGGGATCCGCCTTGGTGGACCAGGCCACCGCAAACTTGATTGTATCGGCTGAGCCGGAAGTCACCACGTTAGTCATCTTCTTTTCCTTGGCAGGGGGGGTCTTTACCTTTTCGATTTTCGTTGGCTTTTCCTCTTTCTTCTCGGGCTTCTCGGGTTTCTCAGGCGCGCGTTGGCAGCCCGCCAGAAGAATCCCAATAATCGCTAATAACGCCAGGTGTTTCATTTTTGTTCTCCCTGTGCTGTACAGTTGTCTCTGGTTCTTCGGGTTACTCCAAGGCGGCCAGGAGCTCATCAACCGTCATTGCCTGGCCGAGCACGGGCGCTATCTCATTCTCGACGTACTGCTGGTTGGCCTGCGAGGCCGCGCCGGTTGCATCCTTGGCGATGACCACCTCGAAGCCCCTGTCGTACGCCGAGCGTGCGGTGGCCTCCACGCAGACGTTCGTGAGGAACCCGGCGCAGACCACGTTCTTGATGCCGCGCTCGTCCAGCGCCTTGTCGAGACCCGTATTGGTAAACCCGCTCAACGCCCGCTTGCCCGACAGCACCACGTCACCCTCCTGCGGCTGCAGCTCGTCGATCAGATCCGTTGCCGGCTCACCCGGGCGGCACGCACCCATCTCCTTCGCGCCGGCCAGGATGCCGCCGCAGCAGTTGCCGTCCACCCACTGCTCGTCGAAGACAAACGGGGAGTGAACGATCAGGCAGCCCTTCTTGCGGGCCTCGGTGGCCAGGCGCACCGCGTTTTCCACCGTCCCCTGACGGGTGATCTCATCCTTGACGGTCCCGTAAAACTTTCCGCCTTCCTTGCAGAATTCATTCTGGAATTCGATCAGTACCACGGCCGTCTCTTTCGCATTCATGATCATGCCCTTTCATAAAGCGGTAGGTGGCGCCTTGCCATCACGTATAAGCGTGGCAGGCGCAGCGGGGCGTGATTATGTCGCATTGGCGAGGGCTTTGCAAACCTCCAGCCGCAACTAGAGCAGCCAATAGCCGGCTGTAGGTTTTTTGGCGATATTCGGCTGCGGGAGTGCTATTATGGTGTGTAATCGCGGGTGCAGCGGCGCCCGCTCCTATTCGGATGGAAAGATGACTATACCCATGAAAACTCGATGGATTTGGGCCCTGGCCGTGGTGGTGATTTTCGCGGCAGCGGCCCCCGCGTGCACCGTGCCGACGTTCCGCTATGCGCTGGAGCGCTGGCCGGCGGATGCTTACGAAGTTCTGGTGTTTCATCGCGGGGAGCTTTCGGAGGCCGACCAGGCCGCGGTCAAGCTGCTGGAAGATATCTCCGAGGCCGAGGAGGGCGATTTTGCCAACGTCGCCGTCTATACCGTCGACCTGGCGGACAAAGAAGTCGAGAAGGAGGTGGCCAAGATGCTGCCCGCGGCGGCGGAGGGAAAGCTGCCGTGGATGCTCATGCGGTTCCCCCGTTCCCATCGCATCGCCGAGAGTCTGATCTCGGCGCCGCTGTCGGCCGCTACGGTCAAGACGGTGCTGAATTCGCCCAAGCGGGCCGAGATCGTCAAGCGGCTCACCGCCGGCCAGAGCGCCGTCTTGGTACTGCTGGAAAGCGGCAAGGGCAAGGTTGACGACGCCGCAGCTGCGATGCTAACGACCGAATTGAAGAAGCTGGAGACAGAGCTCAAGCTGCCGGAACTGGTTCCGCCGGGCCTTGAGCTTCCGCCGGATCTGCAGTTGCCGAAACTCCGCGTGGCCTTCTCCGTGCTGCGTGTGTCGCGCAATGACCCCGCGGAAAAGCTACTGGTGGACATGCTCCTGCGGGCCGAGCCCGATCTGGCCGACGCCAAATATGCCGGCGAGCCGATGGTTATGCCGATCTTCGGGCGGGCACGGGCTATGTACGCCCTCGTGGGCGAAGGGATCAACCCCGAGAACATCGGCGAGGCCTGCTATATCCTCATTGCTCCCTGCTCGTGCGAGATCAAGGAGCAACTGACCGGCGCGGGAATTGATCTGCTGGTGACGGCCGACTGGGAAGAGGCCCTTGGTGGCGTCATGCTCAGCTACCTCCGCCTGCCGCCGCTTATGGGCATGGCGACTTCGGCCCCCGCGACCGTGCCCACCACAGCCCCCCCAAGCGCCCCGGCGATCGCACCGGCGGCCTTGGCAGCCGCGGATGAGGCCCCTCCATCGACCCCGGCGACCGAAGCCGGCCTCCTCGGCAATGTACTGTGGGGTGTACTGGTGGCCATGGGCGTGATGGTGATCCTCGTTGTGGGCTTCGCCATCGCCCTGAAGTACCACAACCCCCAGCGTTGAGATGACTATCCGGCGCCTCATTACCAGGGAAATCCTCCACCGAAAGCTGAACTTCGTTCTAAGCGTGGTGTCGGTGGTTGTGGCGGTTGGCTGTCTTGTGGCGGTCATCACGCTTCTGCGCGCCTACGACCTCGGCACCGAGCAAATCATCCAGGACAAGATCGCCGAAACCGAAGCCAACGTCCGCGCCCGCCAGGCGGTGGCCAGGAAGCGGGCGGCCGAGCTGAAAGAATCCTTTACGGACATCACTCTGAAGCTGGGCTACAACCTGCTGATCCTTCCGAAGGAGGAAAAGCTGATCGATTTTGAGCTTCGCGGCGCCCCGACGAAGTACATGCCCGAAGAGAGCGTGGACATCCTCTCGAAATCGGGGATCATGACGGTCCGGCATCTGCTGCCGGTGTTGCAGCAGAGGCAGATCGTTGTCTTTGGGGATAAGCGGCAGGAGGTGTTTCTGATCGGCATTCGCGGAGAGGTGCCGCTGACCAACCGGAAGGCAAAAACGCCGCTGCTGGCGCCCGTTGAGCCCGGCGAAATGATCATCGGCTGGCACGTCCATACAGAGCTCGGCGTCAAGGTTGGCGACAAGATCAGGGTGGTCGACAGGGAATTCACGGTCGGCCGGATTCACGACGCCCGCGGCAGCAACGACGACTCGAGCGTGTGGATCGAGCTGAAGGCGGCCCAGGAGCTGTTGGACAAGGAGGGCAAGATCAACGGCATCATGGCGATTAACTGCATGCCTTGCACGCGCATCCGGCTGAGCGAGCTCAAGGCGGATATTGTGCGAATTCTGCCGGGCACCCAGGTGCGAGTGAAGATGACTGAAGCGGTTACTCGCCATGAGGCCCGGGAGCGGGCGGCCGACGAGGCAACCGCACAGGTCACCCTTGCCCGCCGGCGAGGGCGGGCGGACATGGCGCGCGAAAAGGCTGCGCGGGCCGACCTGAAGGGGCAGATCGAGGCCTTCGCCGGGTGGATCGTGCCGCTGATCCTCATCGGCGCCGTCGTGTGGATGGCCCTGCTTGCCTACGGCAACGTTCGCCAGAGGCGATGCGAGATCGGCGTGCTCAGGGCAATTGGTCTGCGATCCGGTCAGATTTTCACTGTGTTTCTGGTCAAGGCGGTGGTGATGGGTTTGGCGGGTGCGTGCGCGGGGTATGTGGCCGGATTCCTTACGGCCCTGGCGTGGGGTCAGTCGCCGCCCGCGAGGCAGATATTTAACCCGGTGCTTCCGGTGGCGGTGCTGCTTCTGGCGCCGGTGCTTTCGTGCCTCGCCAGTTGGGTGCCCGCGATGCTGGCTGCCCGGCAGGACCCGGCCGTGGTTTTGGCGGAAGAATGAGCGGGACGATGCTCAAGCTAGACAACATCACCAAGACCTATCGCGGCGGGGACGGCAAGGTCCACGCGATTGACGGCGTGTCGCTGGACGTTGCCGCCGGTGAGTTTATGGCGGTCTGCGGGCCAAGCGGCTGCGGAAAGACAACCCTGCTGCTTGCCGCGGGTGCGCTGCTCGCGCCCAACAGCGGGCGCGTCGAAATCGACGGGTGCGACCCGTATGCAATGTCGCCCAACGAGCGGGCGGCCCTGCGGGCCGGCGCCGTCGGGTTCATCTTCCAGCAGTTCCACCTCGTGCCTTATCTGACCGTGATGGATAACGTTCTTGTGGCGGCACTGGCCGTCGGAGGCGGCGACCCGCGCCCCCGGGCGGAGCAGCTCATAGAGCGATTCGGCATGGCGGGCCGCGCCCGCCACGTGCCGGCCGAACTGAGCACCGGCGAGAGACAGCGGACGGCCCTGGCGCGGGCACTGCTGAACGAGCCCAAGCTACTGCTGGCTGACGAGCCCACCGGCAACCTGGACGAGCGGAACGCCGAGGGCGTGCTTGCAGCGCTGGGCGAGTTTTCCGAATCGGGCGGCGCGGTGCTCCTGGTGACGCACAGCCCCCAGGCGGCCGACCACGCGCAGAAGACCGTGCACCTGGCTGCCGGCCGCGTCCAGGAAGAGCGTTCAGGGTCCGGTTGATCTGCGTAATCGACGCTGCTCGCCCTTGCTTGATTTTGCCCATGGCCGGGATGATAATCCCTCGGACGGTCGACGGAGAATATGAACATGCAGAAGATGAGACTTCACTTGGTGCTGATGGGCGTGGCGGCCGCGCTTATCTGCGGCTGCCGCGACAAGACGCCCCTGGGCGCGAAGCGCGAGCTGGATATCTTCTGCGGGGCCGGCATCCGCCCCGCAATGGAGCCGCTCAAGGCCGCCTTCGAGAAGGCCAACAACTGCACCGTCCGCGTCAACTACGCCGGCTCGGGCACGCTCTTAGGCAGGCTCCAGACCGGCGTCGAGGCTGACTTGTATCTCCCTGGCGACATCTCGTACATCCATAAGGCCGCAGAAAAGGACATGATCGCAAGCTACAAGACGGTGGCTTGGTTCGTCCCCGTCATCGCCGTGCAGAAGGGCAACCCAAAGAAGATCAAGAGGCTTAAGCACCTCGCCGGCGAGGGCCTGGAAGTCGGGCTCGGCAGGGCGGACGCATGTGCCATCGGCAACACATCGCGCAACCTTCTGGCGGCGGCCGGACTGAAGGACAAGGTCAAAGCCACCTTCGAGGCCCTGACGGTGAACCGCCTGGCGAATCAGGTGAAGCTCAAGGCGCTCGACGCGGCGATCATCTGGGACGCGGTGGCCAAGCAGTATCCCCAGGATATCGACGCGGTTGCGCTGGATGACGGCGACTTCCACGCCGTCGCCCTGGCGATGGGCATTCTGAAGCAGTCGAAGAACAAGGCCCTGGCGGAGGAGTTCGCCGAGTTCGCCGCGAGCGACGCCGGGGCCAAGTGCTTCCGCGACAATCACTACCAGGTTGCGGGCAGGAAGCTCCGCGTCGGCTGCGGCTCATCGATGCGCCCGCCGGTCGAGGACCTGGCCAAGCTCTTCCAGGAGCAGACCGGATGTGAGGTCCTGCGCGACTACGGCGGATCGGGGACCGTGCTGAATCAGATCGAGAAGACGAAGGAGGGCGACGTCTTCATCTGTCACGACCCGTTCGCATACATGTGTGAGGACAAGGAGATCTCCGAGCAATGGCACACGATGGCGTACTTCCGTCCGACGCTGGCCGTGCTGAAGGGCAACCCGAAGAAGGTCAAGGGCCTCAAGGACCTGCTGCGAAAGGACCTGAAACTCGGCCTGCCTCACCGGCGGTTCAGCACGCGCGGCAAGATACTCTGGTTGATGCTGGAAAAGCAGGGCTGGGCCGACCAGATGGAAGATCGCAAACCCTACGAGAGCAAAACCCACAGTCTCATCATCCAGCTCAAGCTTAAGACGGTGGACATCGCCGTGCTATGGGACGCACCCGTCAAGGCCAACCCTGAGTTCGAGGCGGTTCCCATCGAGAAGGAGTACGAGGTGGACTCAATTACCTCGGCTACCAGCGGGAGAACGTTCAGCCTGAAACACGTGAAGGTGACCGTCGTGCGGCTGAACTTCAGCAAGGAGCCGCTCCTGGCCGCGCAATTCGCCAAGATGTGCCTGTCGGACGCCGGGCGGAAGATCCTGACAAAGCACTGCTTCACGCTGCCCCAGAAGCGCTAGGAGCCCATTTGGACAGGCTGGCAACAACCGACGAGGCACCGGGGGGCAGCATGCGGGCGCGCAGGGCCGGGCGGCGCGCTTCGGTGTCCTGGATGGACGTCGTCTTCGGCGTGACGCTGGGCGTGTACGTCTTCTTCATCGCCGGGATCATCGTGGCGAACGTTCTGCTGGTCGGCGGCACGTCTTTGGGGCGTGAGCAGTTCTGGGAGTCCATCCGCGATCCCCAGGTCCTGCACGCCGTCTGGCTGAGCATCTGGACGTCGAGCGTCGGTGCGGTCATCGCGCTGTTCATCTCCGTGCCGTCCGGCTACGCGCTCAGCCGGTATCGGTTCTGGGGCGTGCGGCTCATCGATGCGCTGTTGGACATTCCCATCGTGCTTCCGCCGCTGCTTTTCGGCATCAGCCTGCTGGTTCTGTTTCAGCGGACCTTCGTGGGTCCTGCGTTCCTGGCCGTCGGGCTGAAGTTTGTCCACAGGCCGGCGGGGATCGTGCTCGTGCAGGTCCTCATCGCGGCGGCTTACGGCACGCGCATGCTCAAGGGAGCCTTCGACAGCTTCGACCCGCGCCTGCCCGCCGTGGCGCAGACGCTCGGGTGCACCCGCGCCCGGGCGTTCTTTACCGTCACGCTGCCGACCGTGCGGGGCAGCGTCGTTGCGGCGTTCGTGATGATCTGGGCGCGCGCGCTGGCGCTGTACGGACCGATTATTGCGTTCGTCGGGGCCACATCGGGATACACCGAGGTGATGCCCACCCGCATGTTCCTGGAGATGGAAGTCGGGCGGCTCGAAGCCGCACTGGCTGTCTCCCTGATGATGATCGCCTTGGCCGCTGTCGTGCTGTTGGTGGTCAAGCTGGTCGGCGGCGGGCGAGCCGACGAAATGACGAGAATGACGAGGGTATGAGACCGTGCTGCAGCTTGAAGGGCTACAGACCGTTGCCGGAACCTTCCGCCTGGGGGCCGTGACCGTCACGGCCCCGAGCGGATCGTACGGCGTGCTGCTCGGGCCGCCGGGCTCGGGCAAGAGCGTCCTGGTTGAGACGATCTGCGGCCTGCGCAGGGCTACGGCCGGGCGTATTCTGATCGACGGGACCGATGTGACCCACGACCAGCCGCGCGATCGAGGCGTCGGTTACGTGCCGCAGGACTACGTGCTGTTCCCGACCAAGAGGGTCGCGGACAACATCATCTTCGGGCTGCGTGCACGTGGGACCAGCCGGGCCGATGCGCTGAAGCAAATCCAGCCCGTGGTGGAGTCGCTGCACATCGAGCCGCTTCTCGACCGCTGGCCGGCGACCCTGTCGGGCGGGGAGCAGCAGCGAGTGGCCCTGGCGCGGGCGATGGCGATCAAGCCGCGCCTGCTGCTTCTGGATGAGCCGGTCAGCGCCCTGGACGAGGGACTGCGGGAGCGAGTCTGCCGCGACCTGCGCAGGTTCCAGCGAGAGCTCGGCATCACCACGATTCACATCAGTCACAATCTCGAAGAGGCCCTGGCCGTGTCCGACTGGGCGGCGATTCTCGACGACGGACGCGTGCAGCAGTGCGGCCCCATGGGAGATCTGCTCCGCCGTCCCCAGAACGAAATGGTCGCGCGGTTCCTCCGCGCGGAGAACATCTTCAGCGCCGCGGCCAAGCCCACGTCGGACGGGCAGACGCTTCTGCGGTTTGCCGGGCACGAAATCCGCATCATGCAGGAATGCGAAGGCGATGTGACGTTCATCATCCGTCCCGAGCTTGTTCGTGTGGAATCGCCGGACACCGAGGCGGATAACGGCATCGAGGCCGAGTTGATCGACGCGTCAGATCGCGGGTCGTATCAGCGCCTGGAGTTCGACGCCGGCGTCCAGATCGTGGCTTTTGCGCCGGCCCAGAGCCAGGCTATTACGCCCGGCGGGAAGTACACCGTCGTCTTCCCGCCCGACGCCGTTCACGTGCTGGCCTAGCCCGCGCTGTCTTTGAAAGCCAGGGCGCCTGTGGGGCAGGCGTTTACGCAGTCGGCCGCGGCGGTCTTGAGGGCATCAGCCAGGGATTCGCCGAAGGGAACACCTATCCGAACGGCGAAGCCCCGGCCCATGAAGGACAGTCCCGGCTGCTCCCGGGCGTCGGCGGCGATGGCGACGCACAGCCCGCACTTGATGCACTTTCCCGGCTCGTAGATGACATTCGGGTGCCTGGTCTCGCAGCCGAGGTAGGGCGGGCGCGGGAACTTGTAGGCGCGGGCCTTGGCATCGTAGGCCTGGGACCAGTCTCTGAGCTTGCAGTTGTCCCCCTTGCGGCAGTCGCAGTGGAGGCAGCGGAGCGCCTCGCTTCGTGCCTGGGCTTCGGTGAAGCCGGCGCCGCCTTCAGCAGGCTGCTGCTGCGGATCCGGCGACGCGCCTTCCATGAACTTGTCGATCTCGCCTTCGAGCAGCTTGCCTATGCGGGTAGTGAAGGATCTGGGCAGGGCGGCAGGGGCCTGGCCGCTGAGGAACTGATCGACGGATGCCGCGACGGCCTTTCCGTCCGCGACGGCCCGGACGGGTGAGGTACGTGCTCTTACGGCCCGGCCCGCGGCGAAGACGCCGTCGACGTCGCTGGCAAAGGTGTGGGTGTCAACCTTGATGCCGGCATCTGTTTTCGGCAGACGCAGTCGCTCGCCCTGGTCGCCCGCGCTCTGCCCGGCGGCGATAACGACCGCGTCGAAGTCGCGGCGGAGGTCTTCCATCGCCGGGGCCACGCCTGCCTCGGCGCTCATCCGGAACTCCGCGCCCAGCTTGCGGATGATGCCTATTTCGGCGTCGAGGACGTCAGTGGGGGGCTTGGTCTCGTTGTCGGCGTAGCGGAGTTGGCCGCCCGGCTCGTCGTGGCGGTCGAAGATGGTGCACGCATGGCCATCGCGCTGAAGGTAGTAAGCCGCCGCCAGGCCGGTCGCCCCGGCGCCCACAACGGCCACCTTCTTGTTCGTCGCGGCCTTGCGGTCCGGCAGCCACGCGCGGTCCGACGCCAGATTGACATCCGCCGCGTAGCGCTTCAGCAGGCAGATGGCTACGGGCGCATCTTTCTTGCCGCGCCTGCATGCCTTTTCGCAGGGCGCGGGGCAGATTCTGCCGAGTACGCCCGGCAGGGCGATATGCGCGGTGACAGTCTGGATCGCGCGGCGCGTGTCGCCGGCCGCTATCTGGCGAATCATCACCGGGATGTTCATGTGCGCCGGGCAGGCGGCCTGGCACGGACCGATGCAGTCGCCGACGTGCTCGGCCAGCAGCAATTCCAGCGCGGTTCGGCGGGCCTGGAGGACCTGCTCGGTTTGGCTCTCGACTTGCATGCCGTCCTGTGCTTTTGTGGCGCAGGCGGGGACGAGTCGCTCGCGGCCGCTGAGTTTAACGAGGCAGACCATGCAGGAGGTCCGCGGCGAGCACCCTTCGAGGAGGCAGAGCGTGGGGATGTCGATCCCGAGCTCCTTGGCGGCGTCGAGGATAGTAGTCCCGTCTTCGACCTCGACCTGCTGATTGTCAATCGCTAGCTTCGGCATAATTATCGGCCGCAGAGGCGCAGAGAGCGCAGAGGTTATTATTTGGATTCATACTAACCGCTGCTATTTGGCTCGGCTCTTCTTTGACAGTCACAATTCCAAATTCCAACGTTGTTGTTTTACTTTCTTCTTCTCTCTGCGTTCTTTGCGTGCTCTGCGGTTCATATCCTGCGGTTCATTCCACCTTTACCGCGTCCACGGGGCAGACGTTCTTGCACGTGCCGCAGCGGACGCACTTTTCCGTGTCGATCTCGTGCTGCTGGTACGGTATGGGCTCGATGGCATCGGCCGGGCAGTGCTGGGCGCAGCGCGTGCAGCCGATGCAGTCGTCGGTTATCGAATAGGTCACCAGGGCCTTGCAGATTCCGGCGGGGCACCTGCCGGCAATGTGCGCCTCGTACTCATCGCGGAAGTATCGAATTGTCGAGAGCACCGGGTTGGGCGCGGTTCCGCCCAGCCCGCAGAGGCTTGCGGCTTTGACCTGGTGAGCGAGCTGCTCCAGACGCTCGATGTCGCCTCTGGCGCCGCGACCCTCGCAGAGGCCCTGAAGTATCTCCAGCATCACGCGGGTGCCGACCCGGCAGAACGTACACTTGCCGCACGACTGGTCCTGAGTGAACTCAAGGAAGTATCGGGCGATGTCCACCATGCAGTCGGCGTCGTCCAGGACGACCAGGCCTCCCGAGCCCATAATCGCGCCGACTTCGGTGAGGGCTTCATAGTCTATGGGCGTGTCACCGAGGGAGGCCGGCACGCAGCCGCCCGAGGGCCCGCCTATCTGGACGGCCTTGAACTTGTGGTCGCCCGCCGCGCCGCCGCCGATCTGCTCAACCACGCGCTCTATGGTCAGGCCCATCGGCACCTCGATGAGCCCGCCCTTTGCGACCTTTCCAGCCAGCGCGAACACCTTTGTGCCCTTGCTGTTTTTCGTGCCGATCTCGGCGAAGGCCTCGGCGCCGTTGCGGATGATCCACGGCACGAGCGAGTAGGTCTCGACGTTGTTTATCAGCGTGGGCTTGCCCCACAGCCCTTGCTCGGCGGGGTAGGGGGGCCTGAGGCGCGGCATGCCCCGCCGGCCCTCGATCGACGCCATGAGCGCCGTCTCTTCTCCGCAGACGAACGCCCCGGCCCCTTCCATGATCCGCGCTTTCAGGTTCAGGCCGCTGCCCAAAATATTCTCGCCCAGCAGGTTCCGCTGCTCGCAGAGGTCCAGCGCCTCGCGCACTCGCTTGACGGCCAGCGGATACTCCGCGCGAATGTAGAAGTGTCCTTCGCTGGCGCCTGTCGCGTAGGCCGCGATCGTCATCCCCTCGATGATGCGATACGGGTAGGATTCCAGCAGCATGCGGTCCATGAACGCGCCGGGATCGCCCTCATCGCAGTTGCACACGATGTACTTTTGCCCATGGCGGGCGTGCACGTGCGACCACTTCAGGCCGGTCGGGTATCCTGCCCCGCCGCGCCCGCGAAGCTGCGAACGGGTGACCTGGTCGATGACCTGCTCGGCCGTCAGGTCGTTCACGCATCGCTTCAGGGCCTCGAACCCGTCTCGCCGGATGTAGTCGTCGAGGTCCAGCGGGTCCAGGACCCCGCAGTGCTCCGAGGCCAAATGCTGCTGGGGCCCAAGGAACGTGTCGATCTGCTCGTCGCGGGTGTTGATCGAATACCGCGTAACCGGCACCCACGACTCATCGGTGAGCACCTTCTCGAGCATTCGCGAGGCCACGGTGCGGATCTTCCGCCCCACGCCCGTCGCGCTGAAATGGCGAAGAACGATAGCCCGCGCGTCGTCCGGCTGAACCCGACCGTAAAGGGCCGCCGGCTTATCACCCGTGACGATCTCCACCAGCGGCGTCATGTGACACATCCCCACGCACCCGACAGGCTTGACGGTTGTCGGAGCGTGGGTCTCGGCCAGCGCCTGCTGAACGGCTGCGAAAACCTTGCCGCTGCCCCTGGCCTGGCAGCACGAGCCAAGCCCGATGCGGATCTCGCTCGCTTGAGCCACCGCCGGAGGGGCCGCAGGCTCCTTGGCGGCGCCCGCCTTTTCCTGCTCCAGGAAGTCCCGCAGCATCCTGCCGACTCCGTCGGGCATGAGGTGGCCGTACACCACCTCGTCTATCTGGACGACCGGTGCGAGGGTGCAGCAGCCCAGGCAGGCAATCTTGTCCAGTGTGAAAAGACCGTCCGGGTCCGTGTCGTCGCCCTTGGGGATCTTCAAATACGTCCGAAGCGACTCGGTAATCTGAACCGCGCCCTTGATGTGGCAGGCCGTGCCGTGGCAAACATGGATGACGTGCCGGCCGATTGGGGTGTGGCGAAACTGGTTGTAGAAGGTCGATACGCCCATGACGTCGGCCGGCGTGATGTCGCTGACGGAGCACAGTCGCCTCAGGGCCTGCTCGGGCAGGTAGCGGTAGTGGCCCTGGAGGGCATGAAGGATCGGTATGAGGGCGTCCCTGCCGCGGCCGATGCGCTCCACCACCACCTCCACAAAGCTCAGGTCCAATTCGTTCATTGCTTGCCGCCCCCTATGCAGAACAGGTGCTTCTGGCCTCTCATGTAGATTCGCCCTGGGCCGAAGGCGGGGCTGGCTTCGCAATTCTCGCCGAGCCTTGCAGTTGATATCCGCTGGTATTTTCGCGCGGCGGAAATGATCGTCGTCACGCCCTTCCTGCTTGTAATGTAGAGTTTGCCTCCGACCATACTCGGTGAAGATATGAAGGGCGTCTCCAAGTCTTCCTCCCAGAGCCTGGCCCCGGTGCTGATATCGTAGCAGGTCACGTACCCTTCGGTCGCCAGCAGGAATACAAGCTGGCCGTTGCTTACGGGGCTGGCGATGTCCGGCAGGCCGTCTTCCGCCTGCCAGACGATGTGGGTTTTGGTCACGTTGCCTCTACCGTCCGGTCGGATGGCCGCCAGGACGGACGAGACGTTTGTGGCCAGCACCAAGCCGCGGGCGTAGATGGGGGAGGGCGCGCCGTCGCCTTCGAGGCAGTCGGCCCGCCAGATTTCCCTGCCTCCGGCGGGATTGTATGCGATCACCCAGGGGTTGGAGCACGTAATTATCTGGTCTCCGTCGGGGGTGTTTATCAGGATGGGGGTGGTCCATGATGACCCGACGGGCCGGCCCGTTCGCCACAGTTCCTTACCGGTCCGCACGTCCATGGCGATGAGCCTGGACTTGTTGTCTTCCTCTTGGGCCTGGTCGAACTGCAGCAGCAGGGAGCTGCGGTACATTATCAGGCTGCTCGCGTGCCCGTATGTGTTGTCGGGCGTGCCGATGTTCCGGGCCCACTGCAGCTTGCCCTCGAAGTCCAGGCAGATCAGGTCGCCGTTGGCGAAGATCGCACAAACGCGCTTTCCGTCGGTGACGGTCGTCGGTGCGGCAAGGCCGGTATCCGGCGAAACCTGCTCGGGGGGTATGCCACGGCCGGGAATCTCCCCGATTGTGTACTCCCAGACCATCGCGCCTGTGTCCGCGTCGAAGCAATACACCTGGCGCTTCCCCTTGCCCGACCCCGTCAGGAAGATGCGCTTATCCCACAGAACCGGACTGCTCCTGCCCTGCAGGGGGACCGGCTTCTTCCAGATAATGCCCTTGCCGCTGCTGCCGTCCCACGAAGTCGGCACGTCCGTGTAGGCCGACACGCCCAGCCCGCCCGGGCCGCGGAACCGGGGCCACTGCTTGGCTATCTCCTGCGGCGAGGGGTAATCCGCCGCCGGTTGCTCCGGCGGCTGCGACATCATGCTCACCACCACTGCTGCGGCGGCCAGCACCACCGCCACGCCCGCTGTGGACCACCGGCCAAGTGCAGACAATCGCGTGTCGCCGGTCTCGCCTCCCGGGCCGGCTGCGCTGGGCAGCTTCCTGGCAAAGGTGGCGCTGAGCCTCGCGCAAAGCACACAGACCACTACCGCGGCGATCAGTAGATATATGCCCCTTTGGCCGAAGTCGCGCCGGGCGAAGTATTCCTGCCGCAACTCCAGGTCCAGGCGGCGAATATCGGCCTTCAGCGAGTCATCCTTGCCCGTGGCGGCCAGGCGCACCTGCAAAGCCTCAAGCTGCGCCGATTCCAGCGGCTCACCCAGCGTGAACTGAAGGTGGTTCCAGACCAGCATGCTCGCGATGACGACGGCGACCGCCGCCGCGGTGATTGCGGTCGACGCTGCGGCCACCCGCCAGACCCGGATGTCCGGGCGATGCCAGAAGTTTCCGCTGTCGCTCATTCGGCCTCCGCTTGCTGCTTGAGCTTGGCCTCGGGATTGCGGTGTATTGGGCAGTACTGGAAGCACCGCCCGCAGGCAACGCAGATTATCCTGTCGGCCTCGTAATCGGTTCGCGTTCGCCTCACCGACAGGCGAACGAGCATGCATCCGATCACGAAACCTATAAACCCCCCGAACAGCGCCCCGCCCGTCAGAAAATCACCCTTGATGGCGGCGGCTTCCTGGTGGAGATCCTTTGCCGTCCGCCCGGTGGTGCGGAAAGCGTCGCTCTGGTCCGTTGTGCCCGTTACCAGGGCGCCGGCTTCCTGCTCGATGCGCGCCGAGAGCCGGACCGTTGGATGCGCGCGTGACATCACCGGACCGAACAGATACCCGCCTGCCGTGCCGCCGGCCGCCAGCACCGGCAGCAGGACGATCATGCCCGCGAGAACGCCCTTGCCCTGCATGCGCGAGGGGGCTTGGTCGACGTTGGATTTTCGAATCGCGCCGAACGGGCATGCATCTTCGCACAGGCCGCACTGGATGCACTTGTCGGGCGTGATCGTCACGCGCCACTTGGAGACCCTCGAAAGCCAACCCATCAGCACGCCGTAGGGGCAGAGGAAGCGGCAGTAGGGGCGCCCAACGAACAGGCCGACGGTCAGGAAGCAGGCGCCGAGCAGGACCATCTCGAACTGCCCTCCGAGGCGGAAGATCGCCACGAACGGGTCGTAGCGGCAGATTATGAAGCCGGCCCCGCATGCGGCCAACGCCACCGCGCCGGCCAGATACACGTACGCCATCACGCGAAGCGCCCCGGCCAGCCACTGCGGGACCCGGATCGGATGGATGAGCACCAGGTCCTGGATAGCCCCCAGCGGGCAGACGCCCGCGCAGAACGTGCGCCCGAAAAAGAGCGTGAAGGCAAGCGGCAGAACGAACAGCACCACCACGAATATCGGGAGCGGATAGCCGCTGTCGAAGATTGCGAGCGTCACGTTCTGGATCGATCCGATCGGACAGATGCAGCCCTCGCGATAGAAACCGAAGTACGCCAGCGAGAAAATGGCCAGCGCCAGCATGCCGTTGCGGCTGCGGCGCTTCAGGGCAAGCCACGTCGCCAGCGACAACGCGACCACCAGAACCGCCATGTCGACGTATTCATAGACAATCGTCCGCCGCCGCGCCGGCTGATCCGTCTTGGGCAGGACGTGATCGGTGAACTCAGGCGGAGGAAACCGTGGGGCGATCTTGGGCGCGGGCGTTTGGCCCTGCCCGGCGGGCGGCTTGGCCGTCTCCCCCAGGGACAGGTCTGCGGCGAGGGATTTCTCAGCGAAGCCGGCTAGGAGGATCGGCGCCGCCATAATGGCGAGCATGCGTCGCATCAGGCATGGCGCTCCGGATCTTTGAGCAGGTACGGCCGGTCGGCGGGCACGCGGCTGTAGGCCTGCGCCGGGCACTTTTCTCCGATGGAGCATTCGTTGCAATTGAGGCAGCGGTCGTGCATCACCTGGAGGAACAGCGAGCCGTTTCCGAAGGCGTTGCAGCCCTTGACGCACTTTCCGCAGCCGATGCAGAGCTCCTGGTCGATCGTGTACTCGTAGTAGGGATCGTCCGGGTGAACGTGGCTTCTCTGGATCGCGCCGGTGGGGCAGAGCTGGTTTTCCGCGCCCGTATCGAGGGCGGCCGGGTCCGGATTGAAGTACCCCGTGCAAAGCTGGCAGTAGCCGCACATCGCAAAGGCGTGGGCGATCTTCACTGCGGACGGCGTCAGTACACAGTTGATGGCGCAGTTGCCGCACTGGATGCACTTGTACGGGTCGAGCTGCCAGACCATTTCGGTCCGCCCCCGCTCGGCCCGGCTCGTTGCAACCATCCCCAGCAGTCCGCCCGCGCCGGCTGCGCACACGCCGCGGATGACGCCCCCGAGCACCTTCCGCCTGGTTGTCTCCGGCTGCTCGCCCATTCAGGCCCTCACCGCCGCGCTCTTCGCCGAAAGGGCCGTCGGCAGGCTGCACCCGTCGAAGGCCCCACAGCCCCGGCAGATGCTCTTGTTGATGCATTTCTGCGCGGCCGGCCGCGAGCGTTTGGCGCCCGCAGCCAGCGCGGCGACCGCAGCCAGGGCCGCAAGGGCTCCGTATCTGGCCACGGCCGGAAAAAACTCCCGCCGCGTCGAAACCGTTTCCAATCCGCTCTTATTCATTGTCAGCTCCGCGTGTCTTCTTGCGGATGAATACCCGCACTTCGCTGGTGAATGGGTCGAGGATGAGAATTCTGCCGCGCGCGTCGACGGCGACGTCCAAGCCTCCTGAGTCGGAGCCCCTTCCGGCGCCTATCTCGTCGTGGCGCGAGAAGTGCTTCGGCGCCGCGACCACCCCCACGAACCGGCCTTCTGGATCGTATATCTTCACTCGCGTCAGGCCCTTCTCCACGGTCACAAAGCTGCCGTCGGGCAAGAGCGCAAAGTTCACCGGGTTGCAGCAACCGCAGAACTTGTCGATATCCGTGCCGTTCTTTCCCCACGGCTCGAGCTCGAAGTCGCCGTCGACCGTGTAGCCCTCAATGCGATGCATGCCGGGATTCGCAACCCGCAGCAGGCCGTCCGCGGCCATGGCTATGTCGAAGTATGCGCTCGGAATGACAAAGCCAGGTATGTTGCGCTTCGAATCCTTTCGCCCGATTCGCCCCAGGAGCTTGCCGAACTTGTTGTATCGCAGCACGACGTGCCCACCGGCGTCGGCCACGAATACGTGCTCGTCCGTCACGGCGATCGACGTAAGTATGGAGCCGTGCCTGAGGATGTCCCACCGTGTCTTCATATCGGCGGTGCTGCTGAAGACCTGAACGTGATCCGTCATCCCTACGTAGATATTCCCGTCCGGCCCTACGGCCAGGCATCGCGGCGACGCGCTCAGACGCCTTTTCACAATGCTGCCCGTCCGGGGCGTCAGTATCAGCAGGTTCTGGTCCCCCACAACGTAGATGCCGCCGTCCGGACCGACGGCGATACCGCGCGGCTCCACCAGAGGGATCTTGACCTTATCACTGGTGACCTCCTCGCAAATGATCAGCTTGGGGTCTACCTTCCGGTACTTCGCAAAGTCGTAGCGGAAGCGCATGCCGAGCCCGCCGATATCGCCGCCCGGGTCCGACACGTTGTCCAGCAGCCTCACTACCAGATAAACGCCCAGCCCTATGGCAAGGGTCAGCACGGCGGCTATGATCGGCCCGCCCAACGTTCTGTCTGAGTTTGGAGCCATGCCCGTATCCTCG
>SDBT01000408.1_pt1 | contig 67296 bp, 146 predicted proteins | sample 2277101 | NCBI WGS metagenome assembly SDBT01 (sample SAMN10404973, study PRJNA504765) | marine sediment metagenome | isolation source: marine sediment core GS10_PC15, 103 cmbsf | place: Arctic Ocean: Southern Knipovich Ridge | collected 2010 | reverse complement strand
CATCTGTTTGGTATGTTAGTGCTTGACTACGCACGAGGAGACGAAAGACTAAACGTGTACTCTGTGAAAAGAGTAATGAAGATGTCTTTGCGTAGCAATAGAGAAGACTTCTAATGAAAGGAGGTGTAAACCACGTATCGAGTATCGTAAGTGTAGTAGTATCAGCAATGTAAATCAAAGAAGGAGACAAGAAAGATGAAGAAAGAACCGATCGTAGGAATAGGCCGAGTAACCCTTACAAAAAAAGAGGGAACTAAGGTCAAAGCATTCGTGGATGTCATAATGGACTCACCATTTGGAGACATCACAATCCGGAATTTCAAAGTTGTAGAAGGCAAGAAGGGATTGTTTGTATCTCTTCCTAGCCGGCCGGCAAACGTGAATGGTCAGACCAAATATTATAATGATATTCGGTTTGAGAACCAAGAGCGTTTTAAAGAGTTCATTGAAGAACTTAACCGCACCGTTCTCCCAGCTGTCGTAGATAGGCTGGAGAAAGCCAAAGAAGCGGTTAACGCATAGGGTATGCTATAAAGCCCTAAAGGTCGGGGGTAGCGCATCAAATAGGTGTGGCTATCCTCGCCTTTTTATTTAAAACAAGTGTGCGTGAGAGAACTATGACTATAGAAGTAGGAAAACAATATAGAGTAAAGAGATTTAAAGAATTGCCAGATCATTGGGGCCCTAGTATGCGCAAATTCCAGGACTGCATTTTGACCATAGCCGATATTGATTCTGACGAAGGCCACATCTTCTGTCGAGAAACCGAAGATTATTACTGGTTCGAATCTGATTTCGAACCTATAGAAAGAGACTGGGATGATTAAAGTAGGCGATACATTAGTACTAAAAAAGGATCAAAGTCCTCGTGGTAACAAATTCCCTATGGAGGTAAAAACCATCACACATTGTGCTTCCAGAGAAGCAAATATGAAAGACGGGTATTCAATTTGTATCACTGAATGCCCTGGATACGTAAACAACGAATGTCTTGGCCTAGACAAAAACACATATATAGCAGAACCTGTAAGGGACTGGGATGACTAATGAAAGCACTTCAAATAGGGAAGAAGTACAAAATAATAGGTCCAGATGGTGCCCCGCCGGAAGGAACAGATTTAGAAAACCTAGAAGGATGGGATTCAGGCTGGAATAAATATATTGGTAAAGAGATACTCATTAATGACTTCGTTGGAAACTTTTACCAGGGATCCATTTATGGAGAACGCATAGACATCTACCCCTGGGAAGTAGAAGAAATAATACAAAGGGAATGGGATGAGTAAGTTTAAGAGAGGCGAAAGGGTAGTAATCATCAAGCGCAACTACTACGGAATAACGGGATTTGGTTCCGAGGGTAAAATATTAAACTGCACAGGTGGTGAAGCGCGAGTAAAATTTTATAAAGTCGCAGAAGCAGGGTATTCTCCAGGAACATATACTGTCGCTGAATCACATCTAAAATCGTTAGAAGTTAAGGAATGGGATGATTGAAACAGGGAAGAAATGTAAACTTGTAGGTCCTACGCTCAAGAATATGGGCATGTACCCTGGTAGCAATCCAGATTTTCCAAGCACGTGGGAAAAACTTATCGGCCGAGTAGGAACAGTTACTAGCAGAAATGGTGCTATGTGTTCATTTAAACTTAACGGAAAATTCTTAAACGTATTTCATTTCGAACTAGAGGAAATAGCCAATGATTGGGACGAATAAATTTAAAGTTGGAGACAGAGTAATAATAAAAAGTGGTAATTACAGTGTTACAGGCTCAGGTTCAGAAGGGATAATCAAGTCAATTGTGAGCGAAGGGCCTGATGGCGTTATTAAGATAGAATTCCACAAAATTATAGGGCGTGCCGACGTACCATGTACGTACGATGTTTGGTATAAAGATGTAGGACACTTAATTAGAGACTGGGACGATTAGGAGGAGACAAATGGACATAGTACTTAAGAAGATCAAGGACAGCCCGTACAAGCTAGTAATGCACGAGAAGAAAGTGATTGGGCTTTTTGATCATGGCCGTTATGTAGACAAAAAGAGCTTCGAAGAGAAACATAAAGAAGTCGAGAAGCTACATGTTTCAAGTCGGGGATAGAGTCAAACATAAACACCTCGGGTTTCACGGAACGATAACAAAAGGAAAAAATGTTACCGGTGCCGTGTGGGACGAACACCCTGAATATGGTGTATGTAAAGATCCCGAGAATTCCTGGGAAAAACTAGATACAGACTGGGACGAGGAGGTAAACAATGGGTGAAGGATGGGACTGGGAAGAGAACTTGCTTACCGAAGAATCAAAGCAGAAGAAGAGAGAAGCTGACTGGCGCATTGAACAACTAAGAGCACAAGAAGAACGTGATAGAGTCAGACTGCGGAGAGGATATTTCAACATACCTTTTATGTTGGATAGTGATGTAAGATTAAACTTTCCACACTTTAGAAATTCGACTCCTGCACCAGGAATGTCGATAGGAATATGGGGAGCCAATAGAACAGTATACATCTGTCATAATTGTGGATGCTTTGGATATAAACTATATGGTGAATGTCATGAATTGTTTAAGTGCTACTCCTGTAGATCAAGAAATCTAGTGTTATTAAAAGCAGGAGATATATCTCTCATTATGAGAAGCACTAGTGTTGGTACTAATATGCAGGATGTTTTTAGTCGCCGGAGAGAAAGACTAAGAAGAAATAGACGTTGAAATATGTAGTCCCTTGTGGTATAATATTAGTGAGAGAAAGATAACATAATTCTCACAAGGAGGCTACAATGGCTACTAAAGAATATCAAAGAATATGGCGTGAAAAAAACAAAGAGAAGGCACTTGGATATAGTAGAAAATGGATTAAAACACACAGAAAAGAAAGTAGAGCGAAATCTAATAAACATTATCATAGTCATAAAGACGTAATAAAATTAAAAAAGAAAAAGATCGTAAGCGAATGGATATCTTTTTTCGCTCATATAACAAAGTGTGAAATATGTGGTAAACCCATATCTTTTGCTAGTGGTGACAATATTACATCCATTCATTTTGATCACAGACATGGTAACAAAAAAACAATAACTCAGCCGGCGGCCTGGATTAGAAGTCATAAAAGATCACCAGAAAATGAGAAAATATGGCTAGCATATAGTTTTGGATCTCTGTGTCTTATTTGCAATAAATCAATACCAACTCTAAATAGAGATAGATGGTTAAAGCAAGCAACAAACTATATACATAAATGAATTTATGTGAGGACAACGAGGCAAAATGATTAAAGTTGGAGATTATATACAACTAAAGAATAATTCGGATAAATGGCTTATCAACCAATTGGCCAGAGATGGATATAAATTTCCGATGCTGGTTAAAAAAATATTTTCCTGTAGTGAACGATCATCCACTGAGGAATGTAAAAACTGTCCAGGACAAATAAATGACGAATCTGAAGGATGCTTTGGTTACTCTGAAGGATTTAGTATGGAAGTAACACCAACTGATTGGGATGAATAATTCTTTATGGGTACTAAAGTAATATGTGAAGAGATACAGAATGGTCAATGCAAAATTGAGAAAATATCACGCACTATACGCTGTGGTCATTGGAAACCACATGACAAAACTCAGCTTGGCTGTGCTTTAGGCAGTTGTACAACTATGCATAAGGAAACTAAATGTATACCAATACAAACAGAATGGGACGATTAAGATGAGTTTTGGACCAGATCCATTAGAATTTCTAAGAAGAGCAGTTGCTCGTTCAGACGCAGAAAATGCGGTCACTAACTCAAGATCTGAAAGGACTTGTGAGAATTGTAGACGTAGGGAAGAATGCTGGGCAGAATCTATAGCAACAAACTTTTTAGATCTGTTAAGTGATTCTCCAGAAAGTTTCACTCCAAGGGATGGCTGGGACGCAGAAAGATATGTGGCACATATGAAATGCATCTTCGCACAGGTATGTATGAGATTCGCAAATAGGCACCCAGAAATAAGAGAAAGACAAGAAAGAAGAGAACGTGAGGACGCAGAAAAAGCAGAAGAACGTAAAACCGAAGCAGAGGGTTGGGATCGCTAAAGTGAGAACAAAAATATTCAAACAAAGGAGAATAAAATTAAAAAATGTACAGACTGCGGAGTAAACCTAAAAAAAATAACAAGTACAAGATGTTGGAAATGTTGGATAATTTATTTGAGACAACACCCAGAAGATTTTAACACCTACAAACACGGAAAAACACATAACAACAGATGTGTTGATTGTAATAAAAAAATAGTATTTAAGGCAAGAAGATGCAAAAATTGCGCAAACAAAGGAAAGCTAAACCCAGCATATACTACAGGTATACGTGTTAACGGAAAAAAATGTACTAGTTGTGGCAAAGACATCCATTATGGTAATAATCTATGTAAGAAATGTTACAACACCACAATAGTCGGTAAGGGAAACCCGAACTGGAAAAATGGTAAAAGTTTTCTACCATATAGTCCACAATTTAATGAAGCACTAAAAAATTATATTAGAGAAAGAGACAACTACACCTGTCGTCTCTGCGGAATGTCGCAAATTAAACATCTTAAGAAATATTCCTGTAAATTACCGATACATCATGTAAACTACGACAAGGCGTGCAAGGACGGAAGAAAATTGATCTCTCTGTGTCACAAGTGTAACGGGAAAGTAAACAGCAATAGAAAATACTGGAAAAGATATTTCGAAAAAATTCTAAAGGAAATTTATGAATAAGAGAAAACTAGTGCTCGGCGATGTCCATGGGGGTTATCGTGCAATGATGCAAGTATTTGAAAAGTCTAATTTTGACTATCATAAAGACGAAATCATCATCCTTGGTGACATATGTGATGGATGGCCGGAAACAAAACAGTGTATAGATGAATTACTAAAGATTGAGAATATAATCTATATCATTGGTAACCATGATGAATGGTTCTTACAATGGGCAACCGAGCCCAGAGAACCCATATGGGCTACGCAAGGAGGAGACGCAACATTTAATTCGTATATACCGCAAAGTCATATAGAGTTCTTAAAGAACGCTCATTTATGGTACGAGGAAAACAACATAGTGTTTGTCCATGGCGGTATAGATCCAAATAAAAAGATGGAGAAACAAGAAAAGATTCGATGTATCTGGGATAGGGAACTATTTAATGCTGCGTTACACAAACATTACAAAAAACCTAGTTACGAATATGGCGGATTCAAAGAAATATTTATTGGACATACAACTACTATTTCACACGGAAGTATTAAACCCATACACTACTGTAACTTGTGGAATTTAGACACAGGTGGAGGTTGGGGAGGTAAACTAACTATTATGGACTTAAATACAAAAGAGTTCTGGCAGAGTGACGCTGTCAGTGATCTTTACCCGGGAGCGCAAGGAAGATAATGGGAGAAATATACGTAACTTGTCAAATATGTGGCAAAGAAAACTTAAGGTATATGAATTACATAGATATTATAGATCATAAAAGACCGGACTCTCAAAGAACATTCGCATGTAATAGATGTCTAAGTATCATCTATCACACGATAGAAAAACTAACGAGGAAAAAATAATGGGACTACTCGATATGGAGTATGTAGATAAAGACGGTAAATTGTTAGACATGGATGCCAAAGACAAAGACGGTAAGAAGATACTGAACGACGGCAAAGGAATCTGGGAATTCAAACATAGAATACTAGGGCCTTTGGTGATGTTTTTATTCTTACCGCCGCATGTAATGGTAACGGTTTTTGGAGAATGGATAGAAAGGAAATTCTATGAAAAAGATACCAAAGTTTAAATCAGAAAAGGAAATGGCAGACTTTTGGGCTACGCATAGCCCTTTGGATTACCCGGGTGAATTCAAAGAGATCAAGTTCAAGCATAGACACGAGTTCGAAAAGAAAACTATACTCGGCGTTGCCTGGATGCCTGGATACATACAATGCAAGACATGTAGAAAGGTTTCTTGGCCTGATAGACAACCAATGACAAAGAAACAAAAAGCACACGGTTGCTTTGGGAGGCAAGACTAAAGTGGGTATACAAAAAAGAGGCAAAGTAAATAAGACGAAGAGACAGGACAAAGCGAAGAAAAGACAAGAAGCACATGATAAGTTATCAGTTAAAGATAAGATAGCCAAGTTAGACAAGCGCTGTGGTTCTGGTCAAGGCGCAAAAAAAGAGAGAGTAAAATATGGGACTGATAAACAACAAGGAAAAACAGGCAGCGGGGGGAAATTGGGGACATCCAAGAAAGTGGACAAAAAGACACACAAAATTAGATGACCCTCTGATCCCTGAGCGACCGAGAAAAAGACAAAGGAAAAACAAAAAAAGAAAGAAATTATTCACTTGGTGTAAAGACCTATGTCCCTTTTGTGGTATTGAACTACCGATAGATAAAACTAAAAAAGAACCAATGAATAAGTTGTTATTCTGGCGACAACCGAGAGTAGAAGTTTGTCCCAATTGTCATGCACGACACGTAGATAAGAGTTGTCCGTGTTACAATGGTGATACCTGGATTAAAGAAGGTATCTATAAACACAATGACCCATGGAATTGTGGTTTCACGGGAAAGAAGATATTTAGGAAAGGTTTATAATGGAGTGTAACATCAAAGGATGCAGTAAAGAAAAGAAAAAAGAAGACAGTAAGTTCTGCTCTATGCATCGATCAAGATTACAGAGGACAGGCAGATTAGATAAGAAATCACCATATGAAAGATTAACAGAGCGAACAAAAGTAAATGAGACAGGATGCATAGAATATACCGGTTATAGAAGTAAATGGGGATATGGGAGATTGCGAGTTAACGGAAAGAAAATGTTAGCTCATAGATTTATGTACCAATCTAAATACGGCCCTATTCCAAAAGACAAATTAGTTTGTCATACTTGTGATAACCCCGCATGTATTAATCCTAAACATCTGTTTATCGGGACACATCAAGATAATCACGATGATGCCGTCCGCAAGGGGAGACAAGATCATGTAAAGATAGCCAAAAGAAGGTGGGAACTGTGTCCAACATTGAGAAAAAAATAATACTCTCCCTATGTCCATTTTGCGGAGGAAAACCAAAAGAATACCCAGACAACGGACTTGAGGCTCAGATCGAGTGCACCAAATGTGGAGCTGACATGTATGTAGCTGAAAATAGCGATAGTGATTACATTCGCATATGTAGAGAAAAATGGAACAAGCGACACAATCCAGAATGGGATGAATAAAGATGAAGCTAAAATGGGTTAATGAAACATTTTTTATTACCAGAAATACTTTATCCGAAGGAGTTAACAGCATACTAGATGTGCTTGGTCTAATACCGGTAATAGTATTAGATATCTTTCTTTTGCCACTTTCAATTCTACATTCTATAAAACTAAAGAAGGGAGACTTATGAAAACGTTCAACTTACCAAAAGACCATAGACCGTACATTGATAAGTATTTCTTGCGCGCAAAAGAAATATTATATAAAGACCTCTTAAACCCTACAGTGAGAGCGCAGGTGTTCATAAGACGTGGGAACTGTAAGGTACACGGTATGGATGAGGCAATAGCTATCCTTACTACATACGGTAAAGACGTTAAGATATGGGCCTTAAAAGAAGGTGACCACTTCGCTCCGTCGGAGACGCTAATGATTATCGAAGCGCCGATACAAGAGATCATAGACTTAGAGACTATGTATCTTGGTGTCTTAAGTGCTGAGACTACTATAGAGAATGGTGATGAACCAGTTAACCTAACGCAGGTAGAAAAGAATATGAAGCGTATCGTGGACTTGGTAGCACCAAGACCTGTATCATACTTCGGGGCAAGGCACTGGAGATGGGATGCAGATGCTTCTATAGCAGAAGCTTGCTTTAAAGCAGGAGCTGATTCGTGCTCAACAGACATAGGAGCAGAGACAGTAGACAAGAAAGGTATAGGTACTATACCTCACGCACTCGAAACAATATACCACTGGAGAGATGGTCCAGAGAACGCCGTGTTTTCGGCTACTCAGGCTTTTGATGAACATATAGATCAAGCAATACCAAGAATAGCGTTAGTGGATTATGCTAATAAAGAGATATCAGATTCTCTTAATATAGCGCCGATGGTAGATGGAATAAGAATAGACACGTGTGGAGAGAACTACATGCAAGGAGTAATGGGAATACATGAAAACACAGGACCACTTGGTTTTATGAGAACTTGCGGGGTATCTATCAACGGAGTTTACTTAATAAGAAAACTTCTGAACGACAGTGGATTTGGCAAAGTGAAGATAATTTTATCAAGCGGCTTTGGTAAACCAGAGAAAGTAAAACTATTCCTAGGAGCAGAAGAATTACTAGGTATGAAACTCTTCGACTCCCTTGGAGTAGGAGGAGTGTATGAATCAAGAATGGCTACGATGGATATCATAGAAGTGGCAGGCAAAACAATACACAAAGTAGGAAGAGTACCAAGACCTAATGAAAGATTAAGGAGAGTGATATAATTATAATATGGATATTAACACTTCATTTCATAGCAGACTTCTTGTGCCAACCACGAGAAATGGCACTTAAAAAATCTGAGGACACTTTGTTCCTATTCAAACATTGTTTTATTATATATATTGTATTATTTATAGGTACATTTAATCCATTATTTGCTTTAATCAATGCTGCAACACACGCTCTTATAGATTGGAATATATGGCGTGCATATAAAAAAGGTAAGTCAAAAAATTTCAAGTTCTGGACAGACCGTTGGTTTTACACAACTCTTGGATTTGACCAGCTTATTCATACAAGTGTACTTATATTATCATGGACACTACTAAATGGAGGTATCAAATGAAATTATTATACCCTGGTAGTTTTAATCCTTTTCATAAAGGACACAGAGATATATTCGACAAAGCATCTAAACTTGGTACAGTTATTCTTGCCAAATATGGAAAAAATTACGAAATAAAACAGAATTGGAACGATCTTATTGCTGACAAATATATTTTTAGCGGAGATAATCCCATAACTGTGTATGGTTTCAAAAATCTTTTAGTTGATTTGGTTAAGAAAATAAAACCAGATGCAATTATCCGAGGACTCAGAAATGGCAGCGATCTTCAATATGAAATGAATATGCAATATTGGAACGAAGACCTTGGTATAAAAATACCAACCATATACTTCATATGCGATAGATCATTAAGTCATATTAGTTCCTCCATTATAAGAAATATAAAATGCATAGAAGGAGTATAATGGAACACTCATTCAAATCACCATTAGTAGTAGGGTACAAAGGAGAGATAGGTTCGTTTATATTACAGGGGCTATTGAAAACAATGCCCAAAGCATCCAACATATGGTGCTATGATATAGGCGAGACCGAAAAAGAAAGAACAGAGAGAATCATAAAATCTGACGTCATCTTTCTTTGTGTCCCGATACAGGATACAATAAAATGGTTATGGAAGAACGCATTAATACTAGAAGGTAAGACCATAATAGAACAATGTTCTTTAAAAAGCTTCATTTATGAAGATGTATTAGTTAAAAAAAGAGACTTCACATTATTATCTATGCATATTCTATTCAGACCGTCTGCTACACCAAATCTAGGTGATAGAAGTGTAGGACTCATAGAACAACCTACAGGCCTCTGGTCAGGCTGGTTGATAGACAAAATAAGAGACATAACAAACTCAGAAGTTACTTGGTTTGATACTTACGAAGAACATGACCAAGCTATGGCAAGAGAACAAGCTTTGGTTCATCGCGTATTGCTAGCATTAGGTAACACAATTCAGGGTTGGGGCCATGAAACTTATATTGGAGGCAAAGTTTTAGAACTAGTTGAACGTATAAAAGATGGTGATCCTGTACTATATAAAAAAATACAAAGTAACAAGTACCTACCTAAAATTATGAAAGAATTTCAGGAGAACTTGCATGAAAAAATATAAGGCTTATGTAGCCAGAGTGTTTTATCTTACCGGCGGAGAAAAAGATATTATGTACTTTGGAACATACAAAACTAAAAAACTAGCTTCAATCATTGCCAAAATATTTGCAGTTATTAGAGACGTATTCACAAGAGGAGAATGGGACGGAATATCCTACGGAGTGGAGGAAATATGAAAGTACTATTTGACAACACAAAACAACGTATACCAGTAAAATTATGGAGTGAGGATATAGAAGAAGGTGCTCTTAAGCAAGCCATAAACTTATCTAACCTCCCATTTGCATTCAAACACATAGCAATAATGCCTGATTGTCATCAAGGCTATGGAATGCCGATAGGAGGCGTATTAGCTGCCCAAAGAGTAGTAATTCCATATGCCGTGGGCTTTGATATAGGTTGTGGAATGTGCGCGGTAAAAAGCGGAATGAAAGACCTCTCAATAAAGCAACTAAAGAAGATAATGGGTGGAATAAGGAAAGCAGTCCCTGTGGGAAATGGGAAAGGTGGAAGTCACAGAGAAAAACAAGATGAAAAGCTAATGCCAGGAAGTGCTATGGAGATTGATAATGCTACTGTTATCTGTAAAGAATATAACTCTGCATTGAAACAAATAGGAACGCTTGGTGGAGGTAACCACTTCATAGAAATCCAGAAAGACCAAGAAGGGTATATCTGGGTAATGATACACTCAGGTAGTAGAAACATAGGTTATAAAGTAGCAAAACATTACAATGATGTTGCAAAAGAATTAAATAAGAAATGGCATGTATCAGTTCCTAGAGAACATGATCTAGCATTTCTACCACTAGATAGTGCAGAAGGACAGATGTATCTAAAAGAGATGAACTATTGCTTAGAATTCGCTCAAAAGAGTCGTGAAGCTATGATAAACGCTGTTACGCGTGTTATGTGGGAGAATATTTCTCTATTGACATTCGAAGAACCAATCAATATACACCATAACTACGCAGTAATGGAGAACCACTTTGGGACTAACGTTATGATACACCGTAAGGGGGCTACAAGGGCCCGTAACGGAGAGATAGGTATCATACCGGGATCACAGGGTACTAAATCGTACATCGTCAAAGGACGAGGTAATGTAGAGAGTTTTATGTCCTGTTCTCATGGCGCGGGAAGAAAGATGAGCAGAACAAAAGCAAGAGAGACACTTAGTCTTGAAGGAGAGGTAAAGTTACTCGAATCCCAAGGCATAGTTCATTCTATCAGAGGAAAGAGCGATCTCGACGAAGCAGCTGGATCTTATAAAGATATAAACGTTGTAATGATGAACCAAAAAGACTTAGTAGAAGTGTTAGTGACTTTACAACCATTGGGAGTGATAAAGGGATGATTAAAGTTGGAGACTATATAAAACCAAAAATTGATGTTAATATTAACGATCACTTTTTTGGTGCTCAGACGAATTTTCCTCTTGAGGTAAAAAGCATAACTGAGTGCTCCAGTAAGGCAGACCACAATCTGTGCAAAGAATGTCCTGGACATATTAACGAAGAGAAATTCTGCTTCGGGCGAATTGGCAGTGGATACCTCGTCGAATCAATTTCAACAGATTGGGATGAATGATGCATTTCATAGCACTACTCTGGCTATTAACCGCAGGACATTGTCTAGCTGACACTACACTTCAAACTGATTTCATGGCGCGAGGTAAAAAGAGAACCCGAAAGATAGACCTAAGTAGAGTACCAGAAGGACAAACACCACTCAACCTATGGTGGATGTGGTTAACACATCATGCAATGATACATGGGTTGGTAGTTGCGGTACTAACCGGTAATCCAATACTTGGTATGATAGAGACAACCGGTCACTGGGTTATAGATTTTTGTAAAGGAGAGAATTACTATAGCCCCTATGTTGATCAGAGTTTACATATCTTAATGAAAGTAGGATATGTGATTTATTTAACCGGGGTAGTAAAATGAAAGCGATTAAGGATTGTGAGTGGGAAGTAGAGTTGTGTAATGCAATCTTAGATAATAAAAACAAACACTGGTGGAGCATATCAATATCAGTTGGTAAAGAAACAGCAGAGATTACATCTAATGGAAGCTGGATAAGCAAATATCTCGCCAAACGTAATTGGGAACGCTTCGCCAAAGTAAACAAAATTAAAAAGTGGAAATATGAACAAAAACCGAGACAAGAAAACATCACCTAAACGAGGTAGATTTTGGTGTCACTCATGTGATAGAGATTTAGTCAGTAAGGGTGGAAAATGCAAAGTATGTGGAATGAGAGACAAAAGTAAGAGGAGAAAGAAATGAAAATATGGCGTAAGTTCTACGAGTGTGAATGTAGCACAGAAGGTATAATGATAAGTTACGAGCATGATGAAGAAGGTTGTCTACCACAAGTAGACTTAGCGTTCTTTCAGCATGGCTTCGTAGGAAGACATCCGTTAGGCCTCTGGGAAAGATTCAGATGGGCATGGCATCTCATAAAAACAGGATTTCCATATCTCGATGGAATTATATTAGACCAGGCTACAGCCGAAGAACTAGCAGGAGACTTACTTAAGTTCTCTAAAAAGAAATATAAATTCGGAGAGAAGAAATGAAGAAAAAATATAGAACAGCATACCTAATACATTTTGGGTACTATGATGACTGGGGAATAGACAATGTCTACTTCTCGAAAAAAGAGGCAAGAAAAAGAGTTATATACCTAAACCATAAAGATAAAAAGAGTGGTGGTTATAATCTCTGGGAAGAAACGGAAATAAAGGTATTTATGTAAAGATTTTTGCTGGGCGTAATGCCCACGTAGGAGCGAGGTTTTGTGCATTCTTCCTTGACTTGGCAAAGAATGTACACCAATTTTAAAAAGGAGAACTAATGTTTACAGTTAAGGACGCAGAAAAGATAGCCACTAAAGCACACAAAGGACAGTATAGACACGATGGTAAGACACCATACATAACACATCCTGCGGCTGTTGCTGAATTTCTGTGGGGCGCAACAGAACAAATTGTAGGATGGTTACATGATGTATTAGAAGACTCTAAAGTGACGGACAGAGACTTAATAACAATAGGAGTTCCATTCAATGCAATAGTAGCAATAAAAGATCTAACTCAAGGGAAAAATGAAAGTTACCTCAATTATATCTTGCGGGTAAAAAAGAATAAGCTTGCGACTAAAGTGAAACTTGCGGATATGCGTCACAATTCTTTAACTGGAACGAAGAGTCAAAAAGAAAGATACGAATTAGCAAGATACATACTAGCGCCTTATGTAGGGGAGATAAGATGAAAAAAACGGAGGAAAAAGTGAAAACGATTTTTTGGGCAGTAGATTGTCAACGTGACTTTATGAATCCTGACGGAGCACTTTACGTTAAAGATGCTGAACTCATTAAGCCTCGTCTTAAAGAGATTACTGAGTTTGCCCGTAAGGAAAAGATAACGGTAGTGAATACCGCTGACTGTCACACAGACAAGTCAGAAGAGATACAGGGAACACCCGACTTTAAAACTATATTTCCGCCACACTGTATGTTAGCTAGTGATGGTATAGATTTCATAGAGGAAACATATCCAAAGAATAAAGAAGATAACTATACAATGGTCTGTTACACAGATAAAGAATTACATCATTCTTTTGACCGGGCGAGAAACATAATCATATATAAAGACAAGTTCGACGTCTTTAGCAATCCGCTGACAGAAAAAGTACTAGAGAGACTAAAACCAGAACAAGTCATAGTCTACGGAGTAGCAACGAACGTATGTGTTAACTATGCTGTACTGGGGCTACATAAAAAAGGATACAAAGTAATAGTAGTTGTAGACGCGGTAAAAGAATTACCAGGTCTACCGGTAGAGAAAGTATACGAAGATTGGTGGAAGAAAGGAATACTCCTGATCCACTCGGATAAAGTAAAAGACCTACGAGAAGAAAAATGACAGAAAAAATATTCTGGACAATTATATGTGGGCTTTGCTTGCTTTTTATTATGCTTAATTTTTCAAGACAAGGGGAAAAATACAAAAGATACAAAAAATTTAGAAAAATAGCAAAGGATTGGATGAAGAGATGAAGTATCACTTTTGCGGAGACTACCATTGGGGTCACGCTAATATAATAAAATATTGTAATAGACCGTTCAAAAATTTAGATCACATGCACAGAGTCCAGATTAGGAATTGGAACGATGTAGTTGGACCAAACGACCTAGTGATACATGATGGAGACTGGTGCTTTAAGAATTCCAAAGGTGGAAAGAGGGGCGAAGGTGTAACGATGAAAGCCATCGATTGGGAAAGAAAATTAAATGGTAAAATAATACAGATCATCGGCTCGCACGATAGGAATAACAGCGTAAGAAGCATTATACATAAGCTCGTAATTAAGTATGGACATCATTATATAAATATAGTCCATGATCCAAGAGACTACGATATTAACTTTAAGATTAACTTCGTAGCTCACGTACATAACAAGTGGAAATTCAAAAGAGTATTCAGTCCTATGGATGATAGGTATATAGATCTGATCAATATAGGCGTAGATGTATGGAATTTCAGACCAGTAACATTTGAGGAAATTTACAGGGACTACAAGAGATGGTCTAAAAGAACAAGCACAAAATAGAAAGACGACGATAACTTCGTGAAGAAGTTAAGAGGAATAATATGAGTTATGAATATATATTCGGTGGTAAAATGAGAATAAAGAAAGGTTACCTCTGGATATGTATTCTACTAGGGATATTGTTTTTTATTTTCTTAACGGCCGGATGTAATGAACTTATAGAAGGGCTTGAACTGGAAAGTTTATCCTTCGGCGATGTAAAAGAATGGGTACTAGAAAAAGGAATTAAATTCAAGTACACTATAAAGTGGTAATATGACTACATGCATAACATCTATAATATATGAAGTACTCATAATATTTGCGCTCGTAGCTTCACTATGGTGGTTATCTGCAAGGCTAACGTATACATTACTTAAAGACTTGTATGATGAACAAAACAGACTACCGCGTGCTCTCGAAGAAGTAAGATGTGATATATCAGGATGTTATATATTGGGACCAGTCGCGCTGATTGCCACATTTATATATGGTACAGTAATACTAGTAATGAGACCAATACACGCGACAAGAAAACTGTTTAGAGAACTCAAAACAGTATGGAGAGAAACATTAAGAGAAGACAAACTACAGAAGGGATGGGACGATGAAAACAACCGATGAAAAATACTACAAGGAGATGTGGGAGATCCATCAATTCCTTCATCAGCACGGTTGGAAAAAAGAACAAGGTAGAATATTAAAAGATATTGTAGATGTTCACTACATTAAAGACGGACTAAGAGTATATATTATCTTTGGTTGTGATGAAGATGTAAAGAAAGAAGTGTTATGATAAGAGTAACCAATGCAGATTGTAGAACATGTGTTACGTACAAGACTGCAAAATGCATCGGCGGAAGTTGCGTAAAGTGTGTGGTAGAAAAGATAGTCCCAGTACGATGTAAGGGAGTAGAAGCGTGTAGAAGAGAACAAGCAAGATACCTCCGGAATTGCAACAGATACAAAACAAGGGATTGGGATGACTAGAAAAGCAACTAAAATAGTTCTTTGCTTCAACTGTAAGTATTACAAAGACACCCTTGAATGTATAAGAGTAAGATGTTCAAAGTGTATAATAGATAAAATACCGGGACCCTACTGCGATGGAATAATCGTTTGCAGAAAACAAACCGAAGATGAATTTTTTACGTGCAGACACTATATACAACTTATAAGAGACTGGGATGAGTAAATTCAAAATCGGAGATAGAGTAAAACAAATAGAATCCGGATCTGGGACAGACCCTTTGGACAATGGCAAGGAAGGTATTGTCACCGAAACAGGGCTAAGCTATGTAGAAACAGGCGACGGAATAAACATTAAGACAATAGGCAATTGGGCATACCAATGTAAGATTCGTGGAGAAGATGCATTTGTGCTGGCAGAAAGAGATTGGGATGAATAATGATAGTAGTAATATCAGGCGGATTTGATCCGATTCATGTCGGGCATATAAAATATATATCAGAAGCAGCTAAGTTAGGAGATGCGCTCTACGTAATTCTCAACACTGATGATTTCTTAATTAAAAAGAAGGGTTATGTATTTATGCCCTACAGAGAAAGAGAAGAAGTCCTGCGTAGCATAAGAAACGTAGATCTAGTATATAAATGCATTGATAAAGATCAATCAGTATGTGAATCACTTAAGGTGATACAACCTGAGATCTTCGCAAAGGGCGGAGATAAAACAATAAAAAACATACCGGAGGTGAAAGTATGTAGGGAGTTAAAAATTAGAATGGTTTTTGGCGTCGGGGGAAAAGACAAACCCCAAAGTTCGAGTTGGCTAATAAACAGATTAATAAAACAAGTACTAGAAAGAGAGGAGCTAAGAAAACACCATGGTATTAGTAAAAGTAGGTAGAATAGGAAGCACAATAAAAGAGTATGCATTGCCAGGAGGTTGCAGCGGAAATATGAGCGATGTTGCTACCGCATTAGTAGCAGCGAAAATAAAGTTACAAACAGATGATGATGTCCTGTTACAAGGTGTACATAGAGTAGACCTAAATCGCAGCATAGTAACTGGAGATCTAATCATCGTCCAGAAAAGAACATCTGAAAAGCTCATAACTATAAAGGTAGGAAGAGTAGGAGAACCACTAACGCTGACAAAAATAATAAATGGAGCAACGATAAGAGAAGCACTCGTGAAATGTGGGAAACTACCACTTGGAAACGAAGAACTTTGGCTTCATTCTCCAGACGAATTAAAAGGAATGCCGGCGAATAACGACCTGATCCTTAAAGAGGGAGATGTTGTTATAATCGAGAAGGTGAACACAGTAACAAGGGTGTTGCACTACCTCGAAGAAATAATAGACGATGCAGGTGGAGACCCATGTGATATGGATCTTAATGAAGCAGCAGAAGAAATGGTAGAAATCTGTAAAAAGAGGTGACACAGGAAAAATGACTGAATGGGATAAAGATTACAACAACGTTGGATCAATTTGTGTAACACTTTATATGCCGGGGTATGACGCAGACCATAGGGACCAATATCTAAGTTTTCCGCCAGATACAATAAAAAGGTATCTAAAAGAAATAAAAGGTATATCAGATGGTCTACTATCTGACGGAGATGAAGAATTTATGATAGGCATAAATTCAGATAGTCTACAAATAGATAGACATAAACACAATCTGTTCTTAGAGTGGGACAATGAATACGGACTACCCGAGTTTAAAGGTCTAATAGAACTAGATGGCGTGATATCAGAGACACAAAATGGTGTACACTTCATAAAGGAAGACAATTTATCTCTTGATGAATTGATCGCAGAACAAAGAGATTGGGGATGCTGCCATGGTTTTATAAGCAGCACAAAAAAGAAAGGATTTGCTTGTCTAAGAATGAGTCCAAAACCAGAAGGAAATGTTATAAAAATTGCTAATTACCATGATGGTCTTTTGTATAGTATTTACAAAGGATTCGTAAAAGAGCTAGGAAAAACAAATGGTAAGTAAGAGTATAATAATCACATTAATATTGCTATGCTTATCAACTTATGCTGATGCATATGAAAAAAATTGGAAAGCAATAGCAAGATTTTACTCAAGCAACTATCCCGGTCTCACAAGTAACCAGAAAGCAAAGATGCTAGCGGAAGATATGAAAGACGCAGGAGAGACGTTCGAAATTGTAAAAACGTGTTACAGAATAGAACTGTTGTACATATATCAACAAGGAGTGAGAATATGGCCACCATATGACTTTATGTTAGAAAAATATAAAGAACTTGATTACCTTGGTAAAAAAATGATAGAATACAAAGGAGGTAAAGATGAGCCTGTTAGCAAAGAAGGACGTTGATCTGTTACTAAGAGCAGGGTTTGAGGAAAGTGATTTAGGTCTGGTTCCAGGAGGAAAGTTAGGAGTAACATTGTTCGAATCGCCAGACGATTACTTTGCTCATGAAATAATAGAAAACGCATGTGAAATGGGAGAGTGTTCTCTATATGATGAGGTACTTCCACCTAGTGGGAAGAGAGAACCATACGATCATTCTCATCCGTGGCTTTGGGAAGACCAAGAGTATGCAGGTAATGACGATATAATGCAAGATGTAGATCCTTCTCTTCGGCCGCAGATAAAATTCTTACTCGGAGTAAAAGTAGGAAAGATGAGTATATGGCAGAAGAGAAACAAAGACGGTAGTTTTGAATACCCTGTAAAAAGAATAAATATAGAGATACCGAAAGAAGAAAAAGTAAGAATGAAAGAGATGTCTCAAGAAGACGCAAAGGAACTTTGGATCAAGTATGCGAAGGCAGAATGGAAGAAATGCTGGGTAGCATGTATTGATTCTATTTGGTCCTTTCCAATAGAAGATACTCTTAAGTTCATAACAAGAAAAGGTACGGAGTTGTCTATGCTTGTTATTGATGCTGATAATATAAGGAAAGCAGGTTATAATAATCTTCCAAGGGAAGCAAATTACGTCACGATGATATATTGGGAAAAGGATAAAAAGTGACAACAGCAATAAGAATCCCAAGTATAGGACAAAAGATTACATTCCATAACGTTGGTTCAAGCGTTAATCCAAGTTATGCTGGCACAACGGGAATTGTAAAAAGGATAGAAAAATCATATGTGTATATCAAAGTAACACATTGTCCAACACATGATCTCAGTAGTGAAATGATGTTTGTTGTGGACGCACAGCATTGGGGATACAAAATCGTGAATGATGATTGGGATGAATGATGAAACTCAAAGATCTAAAACCAGGAACCTTAGTTAAACTCACCCATCCGACGGTAAAAGTAGAAAATAACCCTTGGTTGGGAACAATTGGAGAAGTAATAAGAACTATGAGACTTCCAGAAGGCAGGCCAGCAATAGAGATGAAGATTTTACAGATGGACCCAAAAGCGAAAGGAATCGGAGGAAGAGAAAAGAATATAGGAAGAACAACAACTTTCCCTATCGATGACAACGGTTGGGGATTTAAGGTTGTAAATAATGATTGGGATGATTAAAAAAATAAAGGGGGTGGAAAAGGAATGAAAGCAGGAGACAAAGTACTGTACGGGAAAACTCACGGCGAAGTTGTAAGCATTGCAGATGATACAGCAGTAGTAAAGTTAGAGGACGGAAAAGAATACGCTGTTCACACTGATGTTTTAACTATGGCCGAGGAAAAACCGAAAGCCGTATGCGTAGCTCACATGAGAAAGCCAGAAAATTTAGCACAACTTGCTAAAGAACTACAATTAGCAGGAGTGACTAAGCTTACTATCGAAAATGGCGAAGTAACCAACTTCGATATGAAGGAAAGTCTGCAAGAGAGAAAGGATAAGTACAGAGCAGAAATAGATGCTAAGTACAAAACAGAGATAGACGCAGCCGAGAAAAAAGCAGAGGAGGAATTCGTAGGTGAAACCAAGGAAAGTTAAGGAAAAAACATTTGCTTTTGCAGCTCTTTTATTTCAAAAGAGTGCAGAGTGTATGACATTTATCTCTGATTTATTAAAAGGAGATAAATCAATCCAAATAAAAGTAAATAAGAAAGAGGAGGTGAAAAAAATATGAATAACGTGAGTTTAGTAGGAAATCTAACAAGAGATCCTCACTATATCAACGCAGCTGATGGAAAAAAGATAGCGAAGTTCAATCTCGCCACGAAAGTGGGTTATGATTCTGAAAAGAAGCAAGACAGAGTTGAATTTGTACCTATCACAGCTTTCGGAATATCTGAAGCATTTCAGCCATTCCTAAAGAAAGGCCGAGCAGTCTCAATCAACGGCAGAGTTGGTACGGACAGCTACGAAAAGGACGGTCAGATGAAATATGACACAGCAGTCAAGGTTTCAAATGGCGGACTCCAATTGGTCGGAGCAGCTCCTAAAGCGAAAGACGGAGAGGAAGAAGTCTAGTTTAAGGATGTTGAGTAAGTAATAAATAAGCAGGGCCCAGGATTTTACTGGGCTCTGTTTGTCTTTATAACAATAGAGAGGAGGAAAAAATGATAAGAGATATTTGGAGATCAATGGTATTTGTTTTTACGAAAAGGAAAATCTTATTTCAATTAAAAGATGAGATCATGGAAGTAAAAACGAAAATGCAAGAAGCAACTAAAGATAAGAAAGTAACTAAAGCAGAGCTTAAAGGAATTCTTATGGAAGTGGATGATGTACTAGATCTCATAATAGAAGATCTGCTAGATGGAGAATAAGGAATTATATAATGGCGTACTCACATACACCTGAAATAAAACATAAGTTCAAAAAAGGTGATATAATTATACTCATAGCCAATCCCAGTATGAACGCACCTGTGGGTTCAAGAGCTAAGGTGATCGAACGTAGTTCCTCAGGTAGAATTGTTGAAGTAGAATGGATAGGTAACATATCACAAATGAATGGTGGTTATTATACAAAAAACTTCGTATTATATAACAACGGCTGGGATGCCTAACTTTCTTGATCTAAACATTATTTTAGGTTATTTATATACAAGAAAGGTAAAATGAAAGATGAATTCGATGATTATGAACCTACTGAGGATGAATTAGAAGAAATAGAAGAATTAATAAGACAAGCAGAAGCGGAAGAGGAACAAAAAGAAGGAAAGGATTTACTAAGTGATAGAATTATTTATGAATATCCAAACTCTGTTTCATTCAAACAGTGGCTAAAAGACAACGGAATAAAATGGTAAAAATGCTAAACGAACACGAAGAAGTAACGGAGAAATACAATAAATGACAGCAAGTGAAACTGCGCTTCAATTTAAAGTCGGGAGTAGAGTAAAATGTAGAATAAACCTACACGCAGATAATGGGGTATGGTTTACTGGCACAATCTTAACAATCTTGGAAGAAGGTGGTGAATGGTATCTCGTTATGAAAAGAGATGACGCAACAAAAGGAAGCCAGTGGGCAGTTTATATAAACGGACATACTAAACACCTTATTAAACCTATTATAGGAGATTGGGACTTATGATACAAATTGACGAATCAGGATGGGGTTCTTTATTAGGCGGTGTATCAATAGGACTGTATAACACAGAAACGAAGAAATTCTTCGCAAAAACCATTCCTGTTAGATACTTTCAAAAGCTATCATTCAAGAAACAAAAATATCTAGATGAGGCAAGGAAAATAGTAATGACAGGCATATTTGCTATGGGAATACCTATGAAAGTAGTCATATGTCGTGGCTTTGCCCTGAAGAAGGCCAGATTTGCTCTGAAAGCCGTGCCATACGAAGAATTTGACATAACTGAGGGTGAGATAGGCCCACCACTACAAAGGCTCCTTGAAGGGCATTTTGCTAAACACCTAAAAAGATTAGGCGTACCAGACAAGAGTGGTGGGGCACACAGACTATCATTTAACGATCAACTAGACTGGATAAAAGAAGATCCAAAAAGAGCTAAGTACGTAAAGACAGGATGGAAAAGATGGCAAGAGAAATACTCAAAAGACATTTTAAAATAGGCGATAAGGTAAAGCTAAAGGACTATTCTTCATATAGTGACTGGGAGATCCATAACGGACAAGAAGCTACCGTTACAGACCTAAAGGTAATGTCTGAATTCAACATATCTGTAATATGGAAAGATAAAAGTACGTCACGTGTCAGTGAAAGCAACCTAGTACACTTTCCTGGAGAATGGGATGAGTAATTTAAAGCTAGATGTAAAGATATTTGATGAATTGCAGAAAATAAAAAATAGACTACCGGAGATGGATCCTGGTCAAGAGTGGGATTATCCAGCTGGGCTGGCACTACTAGGTTCTAAAGATAACTTAATTGATGAAGTAATACATCTTAAGTTAACTAGTGGATGTTATGATGTACCTGGAATATCCTACGGGAGCATGGATAAGGGCTTAAGGAAAATGTTAAAACTGGACAGAATAGTATCAGGAATAGCCCTAATAAAAAACCAGGGGTACGATTCGGAAAGTGGTACCAGGTTCTCGGGTGACATGAAAGCTAAGATAAGAGAAATGAAGAACTCATTTGAGGATATTACTAAAACTATATGGATATCATTTGGAGCCAATTTCTTTAGAACATACAGGGTGCACAAAGATAAGGAAGGAAGGTTGTTCATTGATGATGTAGTATATGGGAAAGAGTTCTTTCACATCGGCGAGGCAGAAAACAAAACATACATTCGCATAGAAGGAGAAAAACTTAAGAAGGTAGAAGAAAAAGCAGCTGAGGCAAGAGCCAGAAAGGCAGCTAGGAAGAGAATAGAGAAAGCAAAGATAGAAGAAGAGAAAGCAAGAAGAGAAAAAGAGAAGGCACTGAAAAAGCTAAAAGAAACTAAACTTAAGGAGATAAAAAGCAAAAAAAAAGAGATCATAGATCTAGGAGACGGATACCATTTCCGGCTTACAAGAGACGGAAAATACATCCTATGGAGATAAAATGGAAGAAAAGTACCTAATAAAGATAGATCAAGTATGCTCAATATGCGATTATAGAAACAAAATGGATTGGAGAATAGACACAAAAAAGAGTGTTGTTGCTTGTGGTCGTTGTGGCCATTTAATTGATATTCCTGATGATATGACCAAAGAAGAAAAAAAAGTTATGCAAGAGATTATAAATAACGTATTGAAAGAAGAGAAAGCGAGGAAGAAGTAAATGCTGTACTGCAATGTCTGTGGACAATCTCCATACATAAGTGAAGACCGCTTCATCGAATATGCTGACATAAGTGGTTCAGAAATAAGATATCTTAACCCGGACAACGGAGATGTAGAAGATTATGGAGATACCGATACAGAAAGCAGTGGGGATTCAAGTCATGAATGTCCACAATGTGGATCAGATAACATTGAATTTGATTCAGATGTAACAGAAGAAGATGCACTAGCACAGAGAACAATATATAGCTCGATACAAGCAGAATTAAGAAAAACGCAAGAAAAACAGCGGAAGAAGAACGAGGCTGAAGAAGAAATAAAGAAAACAGGATGGGATTTGATAGAAAATGAAATTTCCAACTAAGTGTTTATTTTTTTTGGTTGCTATTGATAATTTGTGTAAAAAAACCCTTATAGGACGAGAAAAAGTCAAAAATTTCCCGGCAGTTGGAATATATAGGACTTTTGGGAACAAAAAATGAAAATAGAAACCAAATTTAAAATAGGTGACAGAGTAAAATACATTGACAACATATATGGAGACAGTATCAACAACCCATTATGGGGTGGCAGTTACGGCTATATAGTTGGTACGGTAGATCAGATCGAAGATAAAGACGTCGTTTGTGTAGCTTGGGATAACAAGGGACACAATTCATATAGATTAGGTACCCTAGAACTTGTTTCTTTTGATTGGGATGATTAACAATATTACGGAGGTCAAATGGTAAAAATTAACATAGAAGATGTGAAAGAAATCATCAAGATGAGGAATAAGATTAACAGAATTCCATTTGACAAAATAAAATGGTACAAGAACGGTGAGCAACTTAATATACCTACTATTGTTGCTACAGAATTTAAATATACCGGATTAAATAATACAGACTTCGTAGCAATGAATGTTTACAAACAAAAGAAAAGAGGGTGATGTGGAAGAGAGATTTGCACGACATTGGGACATGGTTGACGTAGAAAGATTGCACACTACACCAATAAAGGTAATAGGAACAGGAAGTGTGGGATCATTTACCTGTTTAGCGCTCGCAAAAATGGGAGCACAAATGATAGAAGTCTGGGATGATGATATGATTGATGAAGTAAATATATCAAACCAGTTCTATAGAATAAAAGATATAGGAGAGTACAAAGTAGATGCGTTACAAAGTCTCATCAAAGACTTCGAAGGTATCAGCATAATGAACAATCCATCAAAGTGCAACGGAACAGAAGATTTAAATGGCGTAGCAATACTAGCACTGGATTCTATGCTACCAAGAAAAAGAATCTGGGATTCCATAAAAGGAAAAGAAGATGTAAAGTTATTCATAGACCCAAGAATGGGAGGAAGGGTAGCGAGGATCTACGCAGTAAACCCAATAACAGGAATAGAGGACTATGAGAAGACATTGTATACTGATGATGAAGCAACACCAGAGAGGTGTACTGAAAGAACCATCATATATAATGTGTTGGGGATCTCGTCCTTGATATGTAAGATGGTAGAAGATTATCTAAAAGAAGGAATAAGTGGCATGAATGAAGTTATTTTGGATTATGCTACTTTTTCTATGTTATATTCAAATAAAAAACGAGAGGGGGTGGAAAGATGATAGTAAAAGTAGCTAGGTTAGGTACAGCAGTACAAGAGATAGCACTCGAAGCCGACAAAAACGTCGGTGACGCGCTTATGGCAGCTGGGTTGGAAATCGACAACGAAGAGCTCCGGATCAACTCCAGGTCAGCAAGCGAGAGTGACTCTCTCAACGATGGCGACATCGTAACTTTAGTTCCGAAAGTAAAGGGCGGCCAGAGAATCGTTAAAATAGCTAGGCTCGGCACAGCAGTACAGGAAGTTGCAGTCTCGGAAGACGCAACAGTCCAGGATGTATTGACTGCAGCAGGCATGGTTATAGAGAACGAGGACGTAAGGATCGACGGTGATTCAGCAGATCTTACGGACGAAATCGGTGACGGCGAACTCGTGACTATAGTTCCAAAGGTAAAGGGAGGCAAGTAGTAATATTTGCCCTTCCAGCTAGGGGGGCTGCGATTCTTATCTCGAGGTCGCGGCCCCTTTACCATTAATTGAAAGTAAAAGGAGGTAGAAGGTAAATGGCAAAGAATAAGGTTCAGTTTTTAGGAGATCCTGTAGGCAAGCAGATCATATCTCATTACGAAACACTTGTTGCAAAGTACAACAAAGAATGGGACAGCGATATAGTATTTGTGTTATGCCATGCAGACTACTCAAGAATGCCGCGTGAGATGGACTTTGATAAGTTCTATATCTTTATTCAATTACTCCCGAAAGAATTCCAAGGAGTAAAGAGAAGCAAGATAACACATTTCACGATTGATGGGAAGAAATTAGTATTCCCAGTGAAGGCAGATACCACAAAGTCTTGTCCACAAGGAGACTCGTTGAAGTTCTCGAAGGACTGTGAAGGATCGAAAGTTATCACAGACGAAGAAGGATCGCCAATAGCTGTGGTACATGACAGTGCGTTATATATATTGAATGATTTTATCCATTGCAGAAGTAAGACTGAACTGGATATATCAGTAAAAATATTCAACTATGTCATAAAACAGGCGGTGGATAAGACAGAACTACTCAAGCATTTAAAAGCAGGAGTAGAAGAAAAGTCAAAGAGATCATTAATGCACGCTTTAAAGAGCCAGTTTGTAGTGAGACTTGACAAAGAGAAAGTACAGTTACAAGCAGCGAAAGATACAGTATCCCAGTACATAAAGGGAATTGTAGAGTGTGAAAGGAAAGTTTTAACCGGAGAGAAAATCTTAACCGCAATCCAGAGTAATCTAAAAGATATACCAAGAGCGTTAGATAAAACATGGGCGGCTATTTACAGATTGGCGCCGGGAAAACTATACGAATCAATATCGTTCACAAAGACAGGCTTAAAAGCAATATCACAACCGATAGTGATAACATATGAGAAGGTGGCATATGATATGGGAAAGTTTGAGGTAAAACTCGGGTTCAATGGGGACACAACGATACATGCAATGGAGAAAAAGACAGCAGGAACTCACGATCATCCTCACATATCGGCAGGTAGACCATGTTGGGGAAACTTCTCCGGAGAGATACCAAAGAGAATTGGAGCAAGCGAGTATGATGTAGCACTCATACTGATTCACACATTCCTATCTCACTATGACCAACAGAGTCCGTACAGCCAGTTAAACAATTGGCCGAAGGTAAAAGTAAAGAAAGGTAAGTAATGACAAAGGATATAAAAACTAAGTTTGAGACTCTATATATAAGACCAGAAGCTCTAAAGAAAATTCATTACTATACAGAAGCCGCTGACGGAGAAGTAAGTGGCTTAGGTACGGTAACCAGAAATGATAAAGGAGAGTATCTTATAGACAGAGTGTTTCTGCTAGAACAGGAATCCTCTTCCGGCGATACAGAATTAGATCCGGAAGCTATCAGTAAACTAATGACTGATATGATGAAGGATAAAGAAGACCCGGGAAAGCTTAAGTTTTGGTGGCATAGTCATGGAAGTATGGGAGTATTCTGGTCAAGCACAGACGATGAATGTGCTGAAACACTCAGTAAAGAGTATGCTTTTAGTCTAGTGGTAAATAAGGATAAGCAACTGAGATGTAGGCTAGACCTCTATGCCCCATTCAGAATAACATTTGATGGAGTTAAAGTTAGGGAACTTATTCCAGACGACCCGCAAATGAAAGCAGAATGCGAGAAGGAAGTAAAAGAAAAAGTGAAGGAGACCAGGTATGCTTACAACAGAGGCTGTTACGGAAATTATGATAGCCGCAGTGAATACGACAGAAAGCCCGATGTCAAGGAATATGTAGCAGATGACATAGAGAAACTCGTTGAGATAGCAAAAGATAATGCACACCTCGGAGGTATATATCACTGGGACACATGGTCTAAGTATATATTAGAGTCAATCAGAAAATATGCTGAACTAAGGTACGAAAAGAACGCAGTATGTCAGTCTTTTGGTACTTTTGTGGGAGATACAGCAGACTGCAAACACTGTAAAGTAAGAAAACCATGTCAAATTTGGACAAGTGAATGGGAGAAAGAATATCTAGAGAGTACAGATAATATAGTAGCAGATTATGAGGAGAAAAAATAATGGTGGAAAAAGCAAGAGTACTAACAAAAAGGTATCAAAAGAGTTGTGATGTATGCCTCGCCATAGATTCAACAGCACAGAAGGGTGTTAAGTTTGTTTGCTACAAGAGAGGATATTATTACGAAGAGTATGATCAATATGTATGTAGTGATTGTATTAACGGATTGAGAGACATAAGGAAGAAAATTTACCAAAAAATAGATAACCCAAAGCACGATATATTTAAGGATTTCATGCCTTGGCTTGCTAAAGAACTACCATCAATACTAAAGACAAAGAAAAATAAATAGTATTTGAAAAAGGCTTTACTTTGTGGTATACTATATAGTACAGAGAGGAGAAGTACTATTATGAAACCACCAAAAAAAGAAGCAGGATGTGAGTTCTGTAAGTATAGAAATGGGAATTTTTTCCCCGATACTGAAGATAAAGACATAACTCGTATATATTGTAAGGCTAGACATGTAAATGTAAACGCAGTACTTATGAGCAAATCATGCGATTTTTATGAGACTGATCCGGCGACACTTACTAAGGATGAACGCCCGAAAGGACTATAATAAATGAAGGACATAAATACAGTACGCTTGTCGGGTACTATATTCTGGTCCAAGTTGGATGAACGACAATCGTTCTCTATGTTAAGGGTAGGTCTTAAACTAGCGTCAGGAGATGGTGTATTCTGTACTATAAATAATCCAAAGATTAAAGAATACGAACTAGTAAAACCAGGGAATAAATTGCTTATAGTAAATGCCTGGTTTGATACCTGGGCAGAGAGAGATGAACTTCAAATCAAAACCTACGACTCAGGAACACAGTTGTTTAAGAGAGATACTGTGCTACCAGATATAAACGAAGTGACTATTGTAGGCACAGTAGTAGCATATGAAGGTGAACATGCCCGCATAGAAATGATTGGAGAGAGAAATCCAAAGACCGGCAAGTGGTCAAAAAGAGTAGCCACTGTTAAGATAGGTGATAAGTACGATAACATTGAAGGCAATAGAATATTAATACAAGGCAAAGTAGCCTCAGTTACTACAGATGGTAAAACAAAAGCTATCATCGAATCAAGTTACGACAAGATAAATATATTTTAGAGGAGAACCATGGCAGATATCCAAGAACAAGTACGATTATTAAAGAAGGACATTGAAGTATCAATTAAGACAAACAATATAGAATTTGACAGGATAGGAATCGCATTCAGTAAGTTAGGTAAACTAGTAGATTTATTGTACTTACAAGTAGCTGTGCTACTTGAATTACTTACTAAGAATAAAACTATAACAGAAGAAAATTTTGCTAAGCAGCTAGAAGAAACAGCTAAGAAGATGGAGAAGCAAGTCAAAGATCATATAGAAAAAATGCGGAAACCTGGAGAGAAGAATTTAGCAAGCTCATTGAATGATGAGACAAAAAAGTAGTAGCGCCTGTCAGGTTTCTCGGGGCTTAAAATGAACTTCGATGACTTGAAGGATAAATATAGATGTTGCGCTACTTGTACCAACTCCCTAACAGATACGAAAGTGTTTGGGTATGGCAACGAGAGCGTAGACATCTGTGTTATAGGAGAAGGGCCAGGACGGGAAGAATGCGAGAAGGGTATACCTTTTGTTGGCCCCGCAGGACAACTATTAGATAGAATACTAGCCGGAGTTAGAATAAAGAGAGAAGATTGTTATTTTACCAACACAGTAATTTGTAGAACAAACCAACAGAACAGAACGCCTACCTATAACGAAATGCTCAATTGCAGAGAAAGACTATGGGAAGAGTTGTCTATTCTGCGTCCTAAAGTAACTCTGTTGATTGGTAGTCCAGCACTACAATGTATATTTGGTAGAGATCAAAAGATAACTAAAGAACACGGTGAATGGGTAACAACATTACAAAAACCATACTTCTTTTTTCCTATCTATCACCCCGCATATATAATGCGTTCTTCTACGCCGGGTGAGGAAAAGAGAAAGAAAGAAGAAGTATGGACGGATATAAAAAAGTTTAAACGAGATCTTACACTATTAGTGAACCTAGATCTTTGATGATATAGGAGATGATGATGCGATTTAGTAAAAACGCTAAGCAGCTGCTTAAGCAAAGGTACTGCCATCCAGGAGAAAGTTATAAGGATGTGTACAAGAGAGTAGCTGATGCTCTATCCCTTGGTGACTCGAGATTCGAGAATAAACTATATAAGGCAATGTCAAATGGGGTATTTATACCTAATTCACCATGTCTTAGAAATGCAGGACTCAAAAAAGGAGTCCTACATGCATGTTTCGTTCTGAAAGTCGATGACACCATGGAGAGTATCAGTGATACCTTAAAAGATATGATAATAATATTTAAGAGTGGTGGTGGAGTGGGAATTAATTTCTCCAAGCTGCGACCTAAAGATTCCCCCCTATCCACGGGTGGGACATCCAGTGGTGTAGTATCATTCATGAAACTATTTGATACAGCCACCGAAGTAGTAAAACAAGGTGGGTTCCGAAGGGGAGCCCTAATGGGAGTCCTGAATTTTGAGCACGCTGAGATACTAGAGTTCATAAGAAGCAAGCTCACAGGTCAGCTCTCTAACTTCAACATATCCGTGCTAGTAAGTGACGGTTTCATGGAGAAGGTAGAGAAAGGTGAGGACATAGAACTCAAGAACCCAACAAATGACGAGACAACTGGTACTATAAATGCCAAGACAATATTTGATGTTATTTGTTTTTCAGCCTGGAATAGTGGAGACCCAGGCTTTCTTTTTTATGACAGGATAAATAAAGATAACCCACTGTTTCCCAAGGTAAAGATAAAATGTACCAATCCATGCGGAGAGGTTCCTATACCACCTCACACTGCGTGTTGTTTGGGAAGTATAAATATATCACAGTTTGTAAGGTATAACAAATTTGATTTCGATTGTTTTAGAAAGCACCTGGAGATAGCAGCAAGAGCACTTAGAAATATGAATGCTATATCCCATTTTCCTCTGCCGGAGATAACTAAGATGATGAAAGAGTTGGATCCGATAGGAGTAGGAATAATGGGGTTTGCTGATTGTTTGATTAAACTTGGTATATATTATGACTCGGAGGATACTCTCAAGTTCATAGATGAATTAGGTAAGATATACAAAGAAACAACAGACAGAGTAGCAAAGAAATGCTTCTATAAAAGGATCATCGCTCCCACAGGAAGCTTATCTCTCTTAGCTGATTGCTCGAGTGGGATAGAACCTGTATTCGCAGCATCGTTCGATAGACACTTAACAGTAGGGATAATAGAAGAAACAAGAGAACTATATAAATCAAAGTTCTTACGAACAGCACATGAGATATCTCCTGAGTGGCATCTTAAGATACAAGCTCAGTGGCAGAAGTGGTTAGATGGTAGCATATCTAAGACCATTAATCTCCCTGCTAGTGCTTCTGTTGATGATATCAAAGATATATATATGATGGCGTGGCGCATGAAATGTAAAGGCATAACGGTTTTTAGAGACTCAAGTAAGACAGGTGTGCTTAGAGCAAAACCTAAATGTGAGGGTGAGAATTGTAGTCTTTGATCTATTATAAAAATAATGGAGTATATATATGGTAAAAGCTAAGGCAAGTCGTAGAAAAAAGAAACGCGGTGGTAAGAAACAAAAGAAATTAGAAAAACACAGAAGAAGAATAAAAGCAGGACAACACACAAAACCTAGAAAGAAAGGAAAGAAATAATGTTTACCTCAGGGCAAATTGTAACGCTAGCTATAGACAAAACACACGGAGATAATCCAGAACATGCTATGTCCATACGTAGTGGTATTTGCGGAATGATAATGAGTAGAGAAAGACATGAAGGTGGTAACCACTTATATGTTATAGACTTCGGACCCGAAGGACAATGGCATTGTTATCACGAAGAACTAAGAGGAGATGATCCAGCAGGCTGGGATGAAGAGGAAGATAGGCCAGAGCCACTACCAAGTGATGAAGATGGACTAGCGCTCGGTGCAGAGCCCGCAGAGACACATGACGAAGGTATAGCAGTACCTGAGGATACAACGGTACCTGATGAACCACCACAAGCAAAAGATCGAATAGATCCTGAGGCTGATATAAGACGCAGAGAAAAAGAACTAGAGAAAGGGATAAAAATAAAGTAATGAAATGGAGTAAGAAAGATTTCGCAGAAAAATGCAATGCTATATTGGATGATATAGATAAAGGTAAACTATCATCTCCAGCATGGGCCTGGATGGGAGTAGGAGCAATAGGAGGACTGCTACTAAGCTGTCTTAAACTTAGAAGGAAGTCCGGTAAACCTATCATAGCCAGTATGACAAAAATAGAAGACAAACAAGAGACACGTAGGAGGTTCTAATGCCCGGCCTAAAAATAACTGGGATATGTAGATTAACTAGAGACGCAGAAGTATTTAAGAGTAAAAATGCATCGTGGGTACACATAGGGTTAGTTGCCTATAGAAAAAGACCACGAGATGGACAACAGAAAGAAGACTTCTTTGATGCGGAGCTATATCAAAAAGATCCTGAAGCAGGAGTAGAGAAGACTCTAATTAAAGGTAAACTTCTATTCTTAGAGAACGCTGAACTTAGAGCAGATAGATTCGTAGGTAAAGATGGCAGAGATAAAACTAAGTTAAAAGTTTTAATTTATTCCTTCTCAATCATTAATGAAGGAGAAGAAAAACTAATTAAAGAAAAGCCAGCACCAAAAACTGAGCCTGAATTTCCAGAGAAACCACCCTTCTAGGAGGAAACATGTTTCATGCGATAGAAGAAAATAGGTTATACGATTTTACTAAAGAGATAGAAGTTAAAATAGATATTCAAAAAGGGAAAGAAAAATATGATGTTTGCCAATTCCTAGATGATATATCTGTATGGATGGATGAGAATAGAAAGTATGTCTCCGAAAAATATCTTCCCTTCTCTGTGCTAGCTGTAGGTATAACACCTATACAAATTAGCGCGTTCCTTTATGGAGTATTTGCAGGGAAAGCAATGGAGAAAAACAAAGTTAAGTTAATAGCACAAGAAAAAAACATAAGTAAAGATAACATCTTAAAGAAGATGGAAAAAAACTTAGGGAAATACACAGAACTTTTTGGAGATATTATGAAGGAGAAGAAAAATGACAAAGAAAAAGGTGCCAGAGGGTAACATAACACAAGAGATAATTCACAAGGTGCATCTTACTTTAGCGAATTTGAAAACAGGAGAAGAAATACTAGCATTTCTAAAAAATACAGAGCCTATATTTATGTCAGAAGTCTCTCGTTTTATACAGACAGAGATGTATAGACTGAAATACAATATGCCTGAACAACAAGTACTATATCTAGGTTCAGTGATAGGAGCAGCATATCTAGCAGGCTTTCTAATAGCAAGAGAAGCAGCACATGAGACATTTAATGGTCTAATTAAATTTGATTCGCCGGTAGAAGAAGCAATCAACCCAGAAGATATAGATAAGTTACTTGACAAGTATCATGATGAAGGACAGACACCAAAAGAAATAGGAAGGTCAATCAGAAGACACTTATCAAAAGGTACTCATAAGCTGATGAAGAAAACGAATAAAAAGAATGGCAAACGCCTGAAAATAGAAGGGTTGGATGAATGATGGACAAGAGAGACTTGATATCAGAAGAGAAGGCAATACAAGAAACAGAAAGTTGGTTTAACCAAAAGATATTCGAAGAGATAACTGAAGAAATATATCAGAGAGGATCCTTTACTGTATGTATCTTGCATGCTTCTTCTAATAAAAAACAATATGAAGGAGTAGGATTCAGTAAGGCAAGACAAGAGATATCAATATCAAGATACGATCCCGAGAGAGGTAAGAAAGTAGCTCGTGGTAGAGCAGTTCATGACTTATTCGGAGAGTATAAAAAAGAAAGTAAATAAGATGTTTAAAGTTGGGCAAAGAGTCAAGTTAAAAGTAGGAAGCCCAGGTAGTCCTGACGCGAGAAGTATTGGAGTTATCAAGAAAGCAAGCACAGTTAGTGCTGGCGTAGAATTTCCAGGTTGGGGCAAAGGCCATAACTTAGGGAATAATTTAATCGAGCCGGACGGTTGGAATATATCTTACAATAATCTTGAAATAGTGGAGTCCGATTGGGATGAGTGAATTCAAAGTCGGAGATAGAGTAAAAGTAATTAAAGAAGGAAGAAGTATAGCCAGCAGCAACCATCTGGGTGAAATTGGCATCGTTACAAGTTCTGCTTATGAAACTACTTCCTTAGATATAGAAAGAAAATCCAGTGATGATGGCTTCTGGAACGATGAACTTGAATTATACATAAGTGACTGGGATGAATAAAAATTTATTCAAAGTAATGACTAACTCTGGACTAGTAGTGTACGAGAAAGATACACCTCTTACTGTAAGATTTAATAGGAAAGAAACTGACGAGCTAGTTAAGAAGAAGATAGATTACGATAAGTTTGACGATCACTGTGAAGTAGCACACTTAGAGATAAGTAATGATTGTAATATGGATTGTTCTTATTGTTACGTGCGCGATAAAAGTGGAGGAACACTTCACATCGACAAGTGGAAAGAAATAATAAAGAAATTAAAAGACTACGGGGTATTTCAAATAACATTCGGTGGCGGAGAGCCTACTGTAGATTTCATATGGTACGACCTAGGAGTTTATGCTAACAGTTTAGGGTTAAATGTAGGTATGACCACAAATGGAATCGAAATACCAGAAATTAACCCAAATATACTGCAGAAACTATTTAAGCAAATAAATATATCGTGGCATCAAAATCTAGACACGGTAGAAAACGCACTTCAATACCTTTGGATGAATAAAGTACCTAGAGGTATCAACTACTGCTTCTCCAAAGAAATGGCGAAAGATAATGAGACAGTGAAGTTATTAGCAAGAGAGTACGAAGCAGAACTATTATACCTAGCTTATAAACCAGTAATAGGAGATTATGATAATCTTATCTTACCTGCTGATGTATATAAAGTAGCAAAAGAAGCACACAATGAAGGGCTAAAGGTAACAGTAGATGGACCATGTGTGGGTAAATGTATGATGAAGAAAAGATTTGTAGATATATCACACACTGGAGATGTATATCCTTGTTCTTTTGTTAGGGAATCTATTGGTAATATATTAACAGATGATTTTGGAACTATATGGAAGGAACGCGGAGAACAAGAGCCCTGTCCATATCTAGAGATGGCTGAAAGTGAGGTATGATGGCCAAGTATAAGGGTAAGTTTAAGAAGGGGATGCATGTACACCGCATGCTATCAAATTTTGGTGGTCCCAAACGAAGACCTGATTTCGAAAGATTATATGTTATTCGTAACATAGGACCCAGACAAACGATACTTGATAGAATAGATCTACAGACGTGTAAAAAGATAAGATCAGTAGGTGAAACCTGTAGCTTATATCCCAGGGAAAGCTGGAGTGAGGTACTTTTCCCGGCGCCGAAAGCAGGCTGGGATCCAGAAATAAATGTATGAAAATAGAAAGAATATTCAGAGCTAATTGTTCAGATTGGAACTACGACCTCGAAGAAGAAGATGAAGAACTAGAAGACTGGTTGCTCAAAGATATTGAAGAAGAAGTAGAAGACAAAGATTGGGACGCAAATGATAATTGAAAGAGGTATAAACCCAAACTGTAGTGAAGCTACCGTAAGAATTAGAACAAATGGCGAGGACCCACATAAAACCAAAGATTTGTTTGATAAAATTTCCTTTGAACTTAACCAGAATTATGAAGATAAAAACGAAGTAGAAGACTGGGATGACGAAAAACCAAAGCGGGAGTTCGACTGGTCAGAAGCATACATAGAATTTGAAACCATATTCGGCACTGAGTGTCTCAAAATACGGGGTGATGCCCCATACAATTGTGCTGAAGAGATAACTGGAGTAATTAAGAGATACCTGCCACGTGCAGACGTAGAATGGAGTGAGCCATGAGCAAAGAAATTACAATGTGTCAGTGGCATAGTGTTATACCAGCAAAAATGTATAAGAAGTGGGTAAAAAATAAATGGATACCGAATAGGTATACTAATTTTACTGTTGCGGATGAAGGGGAGAAATCACACGCACAAGAGATCCTAGAATTTAAAGGATCAAGAAAAATATTATCCCCATCTTGCTCAATGAAAAAGAGACTGATTAGTTTAGGATGGGAGACAGTAACAACAAGGTATGTCATATCCCAACGCAGGTTTTATAAAATGCGTGATGAAGTAGCCAAGTGGTACGATAAAGTATTTGAGTATGTTACAGGTTGGTTTAAAGAACACGGATATATAAAATTAAAAAGTGGATCCTTCAAGGGTGGCTTTTGTGCCGAGCTCGATGCAAACAGAGACGTAGTAAAGAACTGGGGAGCACCACTTCAAGCCAAGGGAAATAAAGTAGTTCAAATTAAAGAGAAATTTGGATACATAGTAGTATATTTAGATAATTTATCTGTAGATCAAATAAAAGAGATCGATGCCTTCGCTAAAAAGGTAGAGAAGAAGTACGACTGCCAAACTAGGTTTAATTAAGACCTTATAGGGCTAAACACTTCAGAAAAAATCCCGCGAGGGGCGAAAGGATATACAAAAACGATATGATTTTATTAACAGGAGGCTCGGGAAATTTAGGGAAGGAACTATTAAAGCTAGGTGACTTTAATGCTCCTACACATAAAGAATTAGATATAACTTCTAGATCCTCAGTAATTGACTGGTTCCTGGAACATAAAGACAAAGGAGATCTCCCTAGTCTCATTGTTCACTGTGCTGCATACACAGATGTAGCAAAAGCCGAGGAAGAAAAAGATAAATGTTACAATGTGAATGTAAGAGGCACGGAGAATCTAATAAGATACGGTACACCAATGATATATATATCAACTGAGTATATATTTGATGGTGAAAGAGGTAGTTATGTAGAGGAGGATGTGCCAAACCCTAGGAACTTCTATGCACTAACCAAACTGTTAGGAGAGTTCGAGGCAAAAAAAACTACATCGTTAATTATAAGAACCTTATTAAAACCAAGACCGTTTGAACATCCGGCAGCTTGTATAGATCAATATACTTCTGGAGATTATGTTGATATAATTGCCAAAGAAATAATGATAGCTATTAACTTTTGGAACAAGAAGAAAGATGATTACTCAGGATATGATATAATAAATGTAGGCACAGGTAGAAAATCTACCTTTGATCTAGCAAAACAAACAAGAGATGTTATACCTATCACAATAGAGAGCGTAGGAGTAAGACTACCTAAAGATACATCACTAGATTTAACCAAGTGGACCAAATTAAAGGAGAATTTATGCGGATGATAGACTTCGCCAAAGTAGAATTTGGTAAGGAAGAGATAGAAGCAACTAATAGGGTGCTAAGGGGCTATTGGTTAGCCAGCGGAAAAGAGAACGAAGCATTCGAGAAAGAATTTGCAGAATATACAGGAGTAAAGTATGCCGTCTGTGTTAACTCAGGCAGTAGTGCAAATCTCCTCGCTTTAAGAGCGCTTAATCTACCTAAGGGTAGTAAAGTACTTACAAGTGGATGTGGTTTTCCTGCTACGTTTGCTCCAATACTACACTGTGGATTAGAGCCAGTCATAGTTGACTATGATATAAACACACACAACATAGATGTGAAACAAGTTATAGAAAACCTTCCGAAGGTAAAGGCAGCTATCTTTGCACATACTATGGGATCTCCTGTAGATATGCATGCTATTATAACTATTGCAAAAACACATGGAGTGACTATAATAGAAGACTGTTGTGAAGCAGTAGGATCAAAAATAGGTGGAAGATCTGTTGGTAGTTTTGGTACTATGGGTACCTTTTCTTTTTACCCGGCGCATCAAATGACAGCACTAGGTGGTGGAGGAATGATCACAACAGACTCTAAAGACCTAGCTAATACACTGAGATCTTTAAGAGACTGGGGTAAAATATATAACTGGGATGAACCATATCTAATAGATAATAAGACTAGATACTCAACTAAAGTAGGTGGCGTAAAATACTATAAACATTACACTTACCAAACACTGGGTTACAATATGAAACTACCGGAAGCTAACGCAGCATTCGGAAGAGAACAGTTGAAGAAACTTAATAAGTTTACAGAAAAGAGAATAGAAAACTACGCTCTGCTTAAAAGCAAACTAGAAAGTGTAAAATATGCGTTTATTGACATTAATATAACTCCTTTTGCAAAACCTAGTTGGTTTGGATACATTCTTACATTGCGTAACACAAAGCTAAGTAGGAATAACTTTGGTGACTACCTAGAGAAAAGTAATATAAGGACCAGACCTTTCTTTGCTGGCAATATTACAAAACATATTCCGTTCAAGAAGTATGAAAGAGATCTAGAAGTTGCAGATAAACTAATGAGAGACTCTCTGTTCATAGGCATATGGCAGGGACTAGGTGAAGAAGAGCTTAGTTATGTTGCTGATAGCATAAAAAACTACGTACACAAAAATGAATGAAAGGCTCTAAATGGAAAAAGAATACAATGAGTTCCTAGAAGCTGCTAAGAACGCAGCAAGAGAGCTACTTCATTGTCTTGACCAGTTAGAAGAAGAAGACTTTGATGATGATTTAATTCAGCTGTTAAATGATATAGAATATAGGATAGATTAAATAGATATGAAAGTACGTAGTAGCGAATACGCAACAATACATAAAACAATACACAGTAAGTATGGAAAAGCTACTAAATGCGAGAACTCTTCTTGCTCAGGAAAAGCAAGAAGATTCGAATGGTCAAACATTGACCATAAACATAATCTGGATAAAAAAGACTGGAAGATGTTATGTCAAATATGCCATGTAGCATTTGATAGATTACATAACGGTAAATATTCAAGTTCTACACGTTATGAGAGAAGACAGAAAACAAAAGCATTAACTTTTAGATATTGCATACAATGTGGTAATAAATTTATGCCACATATATTTAACCAAAAGCAAAGATTCTGTTCGCAAAAATGTAGCTGTCATAATTGGTATCTAAATAATAAAGAAAAAGTAAGACTACTATCAAACAAATGGATAGAAAAACATAAAGAAAGATATAGAGAAGCGCGCAAAATAAGCCAAAGGAAGTACATGAAGAAATTAAGAGAAAGGAGGAAAGAATTATGACAATCGATGAAGGATTACGCTGGGGGAAATCTCTGAAGACCAGGCACTCTGAACTCGTGTCTCTCAGAAATGAGAACTCGAAGGAGAGCTCAAGGTATTTTGGGGACCGAGAAGTGAAGGTTGACAAGCCGACCTATGACGTTAAGGGATTAGATAAATTAATTAACGGCGTAGCAAAAGAGGTTAGAAAACTTGATGAAGCAATCAAGTTAACTAATACCAAGACGGACATTGTTGACTACACCAAGAACGAAGAGGCATTGGGAGAGTTAGTATAATTTAGGTATCAACTAAAGTATGGGGTGTCTGTCCTCCCCAAAGCATGCTCAAGATGGATAGCTTCTAAAGGGGACCATCATAGCAGGCACCTCACTTAATATTGAGTACAGGCTTCTATGCGCGGCCGCTAAGACCAGATAGCTTTTCAATTCATACTGGCGAGCCTGTACTCTCTTTTAAGAGTAGATAGGTGTTCCGGTAGTCGTAGGATCAGGACCGGACGAGTCACCCTTATGTTTTCTTTGGGTGATAAAAACAGCACTGAATCCTATATCTACTCTATTATGGTGAGGTTTCCTAGGAACAGAATGCATCAGGCCTCGCCTTCCATGCGGGATAGTGCAGTAGCAGCACGCTTGGCTCATAACCAAGAAGTCGGTGGTGCAAATCCACCTCCCGCTACCAGGTCTCGTGGCTAAAGCCACGCAAAAACGTGATAGGGAGCGCGCGATAATTACGTAATAAGCGCACGCAAACAGCCTTGCTTAAAGACTCTATTGAAAGATATAGAGCTGGCCGCCGATTTCTTAGTAGAGATTCTATTGATTGTGGCGGAATAGGTAGACGCTTAGTACGCCCTTGAAAAATAGGGTGACCGTAAGGTGTCAGCAGGAAACTGCTAGCTTTTGTTAGCACGGTATTAAAGGATTAGCACCATGCAAGGTGACTATACAGTTCCCAATCAGGTTGAACTGTCAAATCCCTGCCAATCAATATTGTATCGCCCGAGTAGCTCAGTTGGCAGAGCACCTCACTTGTAATGAGGATGTCGTGAGTTCGATTCTTACCTCGGGCCCCAAAGGAGATAACTATGACAGTACTTAAATCATTCCTAGAAGGACTTGTATTCGTACTTGGTATGGGTATAGGTGGTGGAATGCTTATACTTGTCTGTATTATGATTGGTAATGTAATAGATTTTAGAGAACGAAATAAAAAGAAAGCCGTTTAGTATTTGCGGGGTGAAAAGAAAGATGAGTAACTATTCCCAGAAGCTCACTATGGCGACCGGGGAAGACAATACAATAGGGAACGAATAGTATTTAGTCAACTAAAATTGACTCAACAGACAAATGATGTAACTATCATTTATGCTTATTGATTGTTAATTTTTAATTATTTGTTGTCTAAATTACTGTTGGTTATTGATTATATTACCTGTTACTATTTCTTTTCCTCCGCGTTTTTAGAAAGGAAATGAAATGGGAAGATGTAAAGACTGTTGGAACTTTATAACTTGTGAACTATACTATAATAAAAAGGAAGATGATACTGAGTGTGTCGTACAGTTATATCAATACCCCCGAGCATACGTTCCCCCATACGAGAGAGAATTTACGTCAATTGAAAAAGATTGGGATGACTAAGTATGAAAAAGAAAATATATACTTATGGATATGAAATAAAATTTAAAACATATGAAGATACAGAAGACAAAGTCTATAAAGAGATTGAAAAATTCGAAAAAGAATTAAACAAAGAATTACAAATAGAAAGGAGAAATAAATGGCAGACAAAGCTATAAATGTTAAATCCGTAAAGCAAGAAACTGATAAGGCTTGGCTTACCGTACTAGAAGATGGTTCTGAAGTATGGTTCCCGAAGAGTCAGTGCTCTATGGAAGATAACAAAATACATGTCCCAGGGTGGCTTGTAAAAGCAAAAGATCTTGGCGACGCATGGGATAATTAACAAAGGAGAATAACACATGGATATTCCAAAAATCCCGCTAGAGGATTTCAAAATACCAGAACTAGATATAGCATCAGAGTTAGGTATAAAGAATGAATACGTAGGAGCTTTAGACTTTGGTGTTATAGGATCAGGACAGTGTGGTGGAAGACTTGTAAAGAGTTTCTTTGACCTAGGCTATAAGAAAGCCATAGCTCTTAACACAAGCACAAGTGACCTTGATCCACTTGATATTCCGGACAATCAAAAACTAAAGATAGGTGGAGAAGGCTCCGGAAAAGATATGACGAAAGGCAAAGCAGCTACCGAAGAGTCCTACCAATCCATATTCGATAAGATGAGAAGCATATTCGGAGAGGTAGACAAGATCATAGTAACAGTAGGATTTGGTGGTGGTACAGGAGCCGGAGGTCTTCAGACAATAGTAGAAATAGCACAGAAGTATCTTGAGTTCTTGGGCGGAGATAGATTAAAGTCAGATGTAATAGTTATTGCTGCTCTACCAACATCAGGAGAACTAGCCTCTAAACTTATAAGAGATAACAATAATACAGTAAGAACTACTATGTTTAAGGCTGCTAAAGTAGAAGCAATTGGTCCGCTATTACTCATAGATAACAGTAAGATAGAGAGACTATATAAGGGTATACCACCGAAGATATTCTGGACTACTGTTAACGACACAATAACTGGACTCTTTCAGATGTTTAACTACGTAGCAACACAATCCTCAAGCTATACTTCATTCGACAAAGAAGATTACAAGACACTGCTCAGAACACCAGGATGTGCTGTTATGGGAGTTACTAAAGCAGATGTTAAGACTGTTAAGCTAAGCGAAGCATTGCAGAGCAACTTCAAGAAGACGCTTCTCGCTAGCAGAGTTGATTATGCTTCAGCATCTAAGGCTGCTTGTATTGTAGTGGCGGATGATAAAATACTAGGTGAAATAAGTATGGATGATATTAACTATGGCTTTGATACTATTACTAACTTAATTGGTAATGCTACTGTGTACAGAGGACTGTATGAAGTAGAATCAGAAGGTATAAGAGCTTATACATTCATAGGAGGAATGGAGTCTGTGTAATGGAAATACAAATAGGAATCAATGCTAACTGTAGTGAAATAGTACATCAAATATGTGGTATTACTACTGATAATGTAGTAGACTATAATAATAGATTGAAGATATATCTTGCTGACAAGTATACGCCACAATACTTAGACACATTCTTATCAGAGATACTTCACATTGATGTAAAACACTGTCTAAATTTAACAGATGATGTACCGGATTACAAAATCCTGAGCGAAGTAGCAAAAGAAATGGGAGTCTACAGTAGTTGTGTATCCTGTTGCTCCAGTCCTATAGGTGACGAAAAGCAAATGGAAGAGCAAGTAAAATGGTTAGAAGAAAAGAAACAGAAGGATTACGATGACTAGAAAAGAAGCAATGAAAATTACTCCGATCGAAGGTAACGTACTGGTAGTAGATGATGCTCCTAAAACTAAAACAAAGGGTGGTCTATATCTACTTAGCAGTAGCAATAGAAGTATGGACATGGTAATACGAGGGACAGTGTTAGCTGCATCAGATATCCCACTTAAGAAAAGAGTAGGTAAAAGACCACCCGAAGTCAAGCCAGGAGATAAGGTGATCTATAGTTTTCTGGCCGGGGTAAAAGGACTATCAGAAAAAGATGATACTAACTCTGATATATTTTATAGGATAATTGAACACGATAGTGTAGTAGCAAAGATAAAGAAATAATGAATAGAATACATAATCTTTACTTTATTTGTGAGGATGGTCATATCACCGTCGGAGAAAACAAAAGGGAGAAGTGTTCCTTTCAAATAATAGAAATGGGTTTCGAAAAAACTAAGAAGAAGTTCAGACCAGTAGAGAAGAAAACCAGAGAGTGTGGGAAGAAACTCACAGAGACACACGAGATACCAAAGGAACTAAGACTTGATGAAGAATGGAATTTTAAAACTACGCACGCTTTTTTAATCGACCAAAAAGTGGATGCCAACTTTGTAATGTCATTACAAAAATATATGGCATGGATATACAAAGAAGTTAATGTTATAAGGAGAGCTACAAAATGAGGAGATATAATATCGGGTTTGATATCGATGGTGTTGTATGTGATACGCTTCCTACTGCATTCAAAGTACTTAAGAAGATGTATCCAGACAAGGTAAAAGATGATAATGCAGAAGGTAATTGGGAAGATGCATACAATCTTACTGAGAAACAAGTATTGGATTGTTTTATAGAATGTGGTAAGATAGGTATGTTTAGAGACCTGCCTCTATACAATGACTGTAAACGCATATTACATAGGCTTAAGAGATACTATAATATATACTTCGTAACATATAGAAACTACATACCAAATGCCAAAGAAGATACTCTCTACTGGTTAGACAGTAATAGGATACCATACTATAGATTGGTAATGACTAAAAATAAGTTTAAAGTGGCAGAGAAAGAAGACTTCAAGTTCTTCTTAGATGACTCGCCTATGTTTGTGAATCGTATGGCAAAAACAATAGTTCCTACATTTCTTTTTAGACGCCCGTGGAATAAACATGATGAAACAGATCCATTAGTTAAGATAATTTCATCATGGAAAGATGTAGAAAACATGCTATTATTTTAATTGAAATAGATAATAAATTATGGTATAATATAATGAGAGATAAAATATAATGTCAACAAGTGATAATTACATAAACTGGTGTGCTAGCCCATATACCATTCGCTGGGATAACTTGACAACCTCTGGAACGGTATCCTGCGCGACAAATTCTACTGCCAATTTTGGGATTTACTTTGATGATCCTGTACCAACTAAGGATCTACAATGTGCTGACGGCTGGGACGAAGATGAAAATAACTTTTAAGGAGATTTTATGAATGGAAAGTATAGACCCTGGAATAGAGAAGATATTGATCGATTGAAAGAACTTGTAGATAAAGGAGCAGATATAAAATTTATACAGAAGAAACTAGATAGATCCTCATTAAGCATAATGAATCAGATACAGAAGATGGATAAACCAGATCTTAGTAAGCTCTCTGTAGTACTAGAAGAAGAAACACCTAAGTCAAAAAGAACTACCATTGAGAAGGCTGCTATTAACTTCATAGATATGAAGGTAAAGGATAAGGACTATACAGATGTATGGACATCTATCCTAGACTTTCAACAGGTTCTTGAAGAGAAATCCATCGAGCAGAGCGAAGCAGAGATACACATAAAGACCAAGAAATGGATAGGTGTAGCATTTGCTGGCGATCTACACATAGGAAACATGGCAACAGACTATAAGACTATGCTTAAACATAGAGACTTAATAGCAAAGACAGATGATCTTTACTTAGCACTCAATGGAGACTACTGTGATAACTATCTACCTACCTCACACGCTGCAGGTATGTTTGAAGCTCTTTTCCCACCCGCCGTACAAAAGAACCTAGCCAAAGACTACATCCAATCACTACAGGATAAAGTACTGTCTCTAGTGGCAGGATGTCATGACGCATGGGGGCTTAAAGCAAGTGACTGGGACCTCACAGAGTATCTTGCTAAGCACGGAGAAGCAGTATACCTAGGTAATGGTGGTACACTATGGCTTACAGTAGGCAAGACACAGTATAAGATAATGATGAGACATAAGTATAGATATAACTCACAAGATAATCCTACAGCAACTGTTAAGAAGATGTTTGAGAAGAGCGGAGGGTTTGACGTAGGAGTGGTAAGTCACCATCATGTAGCATCTATGGAAGAAGCAACTAAAGAAGGGCTAGATGGTAATTTGAAGAGGATTTTCTTGCGCGCCGGCACATATAAAACAAACGATAGATGGGGTAACCAACAAGGTTATTCAGAAGGAATCACTACAGTACCTGTTGTATTGTTCAACCCTAAAGAGAGAGATATTCGCGGATTCCAGTGCTTACAAGAAGGTATCGAATATTTGGCTTATTTAAACAAAAGATAAATACATTATGCTTGATAGAAAAAAGTATATGAAAAAATGGAACAATTGGGATCGCAATCTAAATACAAAGGAGAAATAATGGAACGATGTCCTAAGTGTAGTAGATTTGGGATAGAGTTCGATCCATACTCTACTATATATAGATGTTTGTGGAATGATTGTCTATATGTACCAAAAGATATGGATGAAGTTAAAAGTACTAAACACCCAATTAAGTTTGATAGGTTTATCAAATCAATTAAGAGGAAGACAAAGATAGCGTGAAAGAAAATATAGAACAAATGCTAATCAGACATAAAGAAGAGATAGAAGCACTAAGGTCTGTTTGTAAACATAAGAAAATATCTGACTGGACGGACTATATGTGGGCTCCAAGCCACTACGGTTTGCCAGTGAAGGTTTGTAAGTCTTGCGGAGAGATAGTTAAACGTAAGAAAATGAAACAGTTTTTCCATAAAGTCCACACTACAAAATAATGTCCCTATGTGTGGAAGGGACTAAATCAAGGAGGAATGTATGTACAAGAACGATTACGTAATGTGTCTCATAAAAGATGGACACATACTCGAGGAAGTTGACAGAAAAGTAAGGCTTCCTTTTGGCGCTGAGTATAAAGTGCGCCTAAAGAATAAGCACTCGAAAAGATGTGCAGTGGATCTAATTATAAATGGAGAGAAGGTCTCTAGATTTATATTAGATAGTAATGAGACTACTGACATAGAGAGGTTTCTTGATGGTAATCTCTCAAGTGGAAAGCGTTTTCAATTTGCTAGCCTACATGATGGAAGAGTAAAAGACAAGCAGAATTTTGAGAACGGTTTAGTGGAGGCCCACTTCTTTCAAGAAGAGGAACCACAGATAAGAGAAATCCATCATCATCATGATCACTGGGACCGCAAACCTTACGTCCCACTACCTGATCCTTATCCACCTTATCCTGAACACCCTTGGCCTGGCTATCCAACTCCATATTGTGAGGATATGAATAAAATAATACAGAGGAAGGCATCAACAGGTGGAGGAACTTGTAGTCGCTTACAAGTAGGAGATAACAATTATGCTATGCCAGGAGAAGGAATGACATTCTCAATGAATTGTTCCGCTGATCTACCAGGATCTACAGTAAGGGGATCTGAGTCAAAGCAGGAGTTCAGAGAAGTATCAGGCTATACTTTCTCATCTACATCTACTATACTTAAACTTAAGATAGTAAATGGAGAGGTAAGAAGTACTACTAGATATTGTTCTGGCTGCGGAAGAAAAAGAAAACACGGAAATAAGTACTGTTCTAATTGTGGAACTCAGTACTAAGTATTAAGTCCGCACGTGGGCTTTATGGGAAACTTTATGAAATGTAAGAAAAAGTATTGTAAAAAAATATACTACATGGAAGGTAAGGGTAAGTGTTTTACATGCGCCGGGATAAATATGAAACCAACTAAATATAAACATGATAATATCTGGCTATGTCTTAGCGGAGAGTATATAAAGAGTCACAGAATAGAGATGACCAGAGAAGAAGCTTTAGTAATGATATCAGCTCTAAGTCTAGCAGTATCGGAGGTAGTATGAGATTAAAAGTTATGAAAGGAAATATCCTAAAAGATCTTGAACAACAGATAAGAGGATTTATAGAAAGAGATAGGGTAGTAGTAAAACATATAGCACATATGGGAACGTTCCCAAGCTATTTCTTTTATATATTCTGGGAAGTCAATAGTAAAGATATAAAACCTAAAGACAAAGATCTTTAAGATTATGTACCTATTATATTTGATTATTTAAAAAATAAGGAGAGTTTCCTTATAGAGACTGGTATATTACCAGCAAGTTAGTGAGTAGAGTGTAAGAGTAATAAAGAAAGGTAAGTATGAAGAAGAAGATTTTAGCAGTAGTAATGACAGTAGCTATGTTGTTCTGTGCAAGTACCGCATTTGGTTTGTTGGATGACAAATCAGTCTTGAAAGACTCAAACAATGCATTGGCAGGTGCAGTAGGCATAGGCGGAGACCAGCAACAGCAAATGGGTCAGATTGGCATCAACGACCAGCAACAGGGTCAGATAGGTATTAACAAGAACAAGAATATCTATAGTCCAGACAATAAGAATGTACAAGGAGATGTAACAGGCATACAAGGACAGCTAGGTGTAGTAGGACAAGGTAACAAGCAGGGAACAATTGTAGATGCAAGTGAGAAGAATGATATATTTGCACCTGTATTTGTAGCACCATCACTTAACCCTGTAAAGGGAATGAACGAAGCACAAATCAATTCTATCTTGGGAGGCATTGGCTTCTCACAGACAGAAGAGTATTCAACGTGTTCAGAGAGTATTAAGTTGACTCTTGATGCATTGAAGGCTGGGCTCATCACTGTAGACGAAGCGAAGGAAGAGTATCTTATCGCTAAATCACAGTTCGAAGATGCAACAGCGCCAAAACGTATTCTAAGCATCGGACCAAAAACAAGAGGAAGACACATCTTCAACTTGTTCGGTATGATAGCCACAGATGCGTGTGATTTAAACGTGGATAATAATTTAGGTTTTAGCAAATAACTTTTTACACTCTACTTATTTGCTTATAAATGTGATTCATAAATTGGAGGTGAAATAAAGAACGATGACGAATAAGAAAAAAGGAAGAATGGTTGATATTCGCAAGGCTAAAAAAGGCAAAGGAAAGAAAGCCAAAGCGAAGAGTAAGGGAAAGAAAAGTAAAAAGAAATAAGTATATAGATTATAACGCTTTTGTAAAAGGAGGTGAAAGAATAAAAAATGTTTAAGAAAATATTAGCAGTAGTAATGGGTATATTTGTAATGACAGCAGCAGCTGCGTATCCTATTGATATTCAATTAGGTACAGAAGTTGAAACAGTGCTCAACAGAGAGATTAGGTTGGAGAACTTAGGGATAGATGCAGATCTATCAGCACAGTATTATGACATAACCCTTGAATTAAAACCAGCTGAATGGTTAACAATTACTCCGAAGGCAGGTATCAATGCAGCGCAAGCTAAGATTGGTAGCCCCACAGGAGATATTGATCTAAATAGCGGAATAGGTTGGAACGTAGGAATAGACGTAGAAGCAGACGTATATAGTTTAATTCTTAATGATGTAAACTATGTAGACTTCTCGCTTATAGGTGGGTATAGGTTCTCACGAGTAGATCTTGACAGGGTAGAATTTGGTGGACTTTCGATTAGTAATCCACTAGAAACTATAGTCACGATGCACGAATGGGAATTAGGTGGTAAAGTATCTAGGGAACTTAAAGAGTTCGTAGGCTTCCAGCTTCGACCCTATGTAGGTATGGTTTATTCAGACTTAAGAGGTGATGCTGACATTAATTTGTTAGCACTAAACGTGAACGAAGACATAAGTGCACTAAATAACTTCGGTCTTAGGGCAGGTTTAGCAGCAGAACCTATGGATGATCTCATAGTAGCGCTTGATGTTAAGTTTGTCGATCAGACAGCTATCATAGCAAGTGTATCATATAAGTTCTAAGTAGCTTCAGGAGAAGCCGGGGGTTGACTTAGGTTAACCCCCATCCATATGAGTAGCAGAAAGAACAAATTAGAACAGTATGTAGCGGAGAAGCTTAAAGGGATTTATAAATACTCCAGACCTACTATTGCATCAGGTGCAACACCAGTAGAGAAGGGGGATATAAAGAATCCCTTTTTCCTTATAGAATGTAAAGACTGGAACACGAAGTCATTCAGTATAAAGGATGACGTGTGGTACAAACTAATGGGTGAAGCTGCAAGTGAATACAAGGATCCAGTGTACATAACAAAGAACGCATCAGGTAGAAGGCTAGCAACAATGGACTTTGAGGATTGGCTCTCACTTGTAATAGAATTATTGGAGTTGAGAGATGAACAACGCTGAGTATTTTCGCTGTCCCAGATGTAACGAAGTAATATTTACATATATCCCATCTCAACTTCGAAATATACCTGCGTGGTCAACTGTAAGCGTAGCATCCCTAAACAGATATAGTGCAATATTTCGTCATGGCATAGAAGAAGGAGATGCTATTGAATGTCATAGATGTGGACGTAATTATTATAATGAAATAAGAGATCTGTGGAAATTCCTGCGTATACCTGTTACAACCATAGGAGAGTGGGATAAAGATGAAAATTGATTGGAGAAATCCACCTAAGTTATTAGGTTGGGCAGTAGATGGTATAGGACTATTTATAGCTATATGTATAGTTGCAATTGTATACCTTATAGGAATATTTGCTTCTATATTTTACTGGCCGAAGAAAAGGAGATGCAAATGAAGTGTCCATTCTGTGGTCATACAAAGTTCGGCAGTGCATGTTGTGGCCATGTCAAATGTTTAAATTGCGGATCAGAATTTTACCCAGAAGAAGGAAACGAGGAAGAAAATGGACCAAATGAGAGCGAATAAACCTAATGTAGAGCAACCCTCAAGAAAGCAAGTAGCGGAAGAAATTGATTCAGAGATAGAACGTACTTGTTTCATATGTAAGAAACCAGCAACAGAAGAAGAAATTGTATTGTTATATGTAGGTTCCGTAGCAAGATATGCATGTGCAACACATAAAGGAATAGTCCAAGAATTTATTCAGCAATGGGGCAGACCCCCTCTTGGTTGGGAACATACGTTAATTAAGGAAGGAGCAGAAGATGTCGGAAAGATTAGAGATAAGGAAAGTAAGGGGAAAATTAGTCCCGTGTAATGGATGTAAGAGAAGACCAACTTGTCCCATATATTTTGACACTACTAGACACTTCCTTAGATCTGGGATGGGTAAGGTATCAAACGTACTAAACTACTGTGAAATATATCTTCCAGGTAAGGTAGATAAATGGAAGAGCAAGTACCAAAAAGCTATTGGAGAATAAACAATGTCAATAATAATTGACTATGACAAATGCTGTTGGAAAGATGGAAGATGTACTGATAGCTGCTGTGATAGTGAAAGCTGTGATGGTTGTGTAGAGGTATGCCCAACCGATGCATTACTAAGATCTGAATTAATACAATACGATTCTATGAGATGCGTAGACTGTGGGTTATGTATTGACGCATGTAAACATGGAGCAATAAGCGAAAAATGAAGAAAGCAATAGATCCTAAAGTAAAGAAAATGAGTAAGGAAAAGAAACTAAAACTACTCAAGACAGAAGTAGCTCTTATAAATAAGAAGTACGGTAAAGAGGTTGTCTCTTTCGGCACGGATAAAGAGACACAAAGAATACCATTTAAGAGTAAAGAACTCAATAATATAACAAGTGGTGGTGTACCAAGTGGTAGGTTTTCTGTTATATGGGGGGCAAAAGGGAGTGCAAAAACCACAATATGCTATGATTTGGTTAAGGCAGCCCAGGGAACGGACAAACTGTGCGCCTGGGTAGACCTAGAACGTTCGTTTGATACTACTTGGGCTAAGACCATGGGTGTCAACATTGAAGAGCTCTTGATAGCCCCTAAATTCGAAACAGCAGAAGAGGCTATGGATTTTATTATAGCGCTCGGTAAAAAGAAAGCAATAGACCTAATCATAGTAGACTCAATACAAGGCTTATCACCTAAGGGAGAACAAGAAACAAAGAAAGGTGTAGTAAAGTCACTAGAGGATGACACTATGGCGCTACTTGCACGTAAGTTAAGCCAATTCTTTAGGATGAGTGCAGCAGGTATAGCAGAGAGTGATTGCACCGTAGTATTGATAGGCCAGACTAGAATGGATCTAGGAGGATTCATCACACTAGAGAAACTATCTGGAGGTAATGCTCTAGAGCATTGGTCAAGTCTTACTATTCATATTAGGCGCGGTAAAAAAGTAGACGCTCCTGCGATAAGTAGCAAAACAGGCAAGCCCATAAAAGCATCCAATGATGATGCTCAGATATTAGGTTTCGATATAGTAGCGAAGGTAGACAAATCTAAAGTAGGACCAGATGAAAACCGAACATGCCACGTTCCATTTTACTATGGTAGTGGTATGTTAGAGGATAAGGATGACGCATAAGGATCCTGAATATCAAAAGAAATACTACGAAGAACATAAAAAAGAGATAAGAAAGAAGCATAAGAAATATGACGAAGAACATAAAAAAGAAATAAAAGTACATAAAAAAACGTATTACGAAGAGCATAAAGAATAGAGGAAGAAATACGACGAAGAACATAGAGAAGAGATAAATGAACGTAAAAGAAAATACTACAAAGAACACAAGGAAGAGAAAAAGAAATACAGAGAAAAACATAAAGAAAAGACAAAGAAATACTACAACGAACACAAAGAAGAAAGAAAACAATATAGTAAGAAATATTACGAAGGACATAAAGAAGAGAGAAAAGCATGGCAAAATAATAAAAGAAAAACAGACATTCAATTTAAGTTAGGCAAAGTTTTAAGGACAAGATTATGTATAGCAATTAAAAATAAACAGAAAACCGGATCTGCAGTTAGAGATCTTGGGTGCTCTATAAAATACCTTAAGAAATATTTAGAATTACAATTTTCACAAGGTATGTCTTGGGACAATTGGGGTTTTAAAGAAAATGATTGGTCTTTAGACCACATAAAACCACTAAGTAAGTTCGATCTTACTGACAGAGAACAATTTCTAGAGGCGTGTCACTACTCAAACCTACAACCCATGTGGCACATAGAGAACATAAAGAAGGGAAACAGATGAAAAAAGAAAAGAAAAAAAGTGAAGATGTAGGAATGGTTACAATAGTAGAAAAGTCTGATCGCATAGAAGTAGTAAAGGATCATATTACGTACAATGATCTTAGATTGCTTTCCAATATAGGAGCCAGACAGGAAGAACCCGGTTCATTAAGTGCTAACTATTGTGAAAACATACTCCGCTTTAAGCAATCTCGAACTATGACTTGGTTAACACGTAGTATAGTTGTTCTTACAATTGTACTAGTTGCTCCTACATTTGTATCAGTTATTACTACGTTAATAAATATGTTTTAAATTGTGATTGATATATAAAAAAATATATTGGAGAGGATAGGGATGAAAGCAATCAAGAATACGTTTAAAAGCGGTCCGAAAAGGGAAGACATTAATAGAATGGTTCATATTATATTTTCATTTGAAGACGGAACCAAACAAGCAATAGAAGATCCAAGGGCTGCTGTATTGTTTCAATCCAGATGTAATGCATTAGGTTTCTTAGTAGGTCTAGAAGATGCTATAGTAGAATACAAGAAGAAACCATGGTGGAAAACATGGAGATGAACCAATGGGCTAAGGAAGTAGCCAAATGGAGAGAGATCAAAGGATTTAAAACAAGTTGGGAGAACATGCCTGAAAAGCTCATGTTAGTTGTAACAGAACTAGCTGAGGCAATGGAGGCATATAGAATTAATGATAAGAAGAACTTTACTGAGGAAATTAGTGATACCTTTATTAGATTATACGATATCGTGGGTAGCCTCGATATTGATGTCGAAGTTGCGATCAAAGAGAAGATGGAAATCAACAAGAAGCGTCCGCACAAACACGGGAAACTACTATGACAATAAGAACTACACTCAAGTTAAACGATATGGATCTAGTAGGTCTAAGCTTAGAACAAGGTAAGTGGTATCATATTGCATGCTCATTTAAAACACGCGAAGATGGTGAAGCCCTCATAGGCGATGTGGTAGTTTACAATCGCCAATTAGATAACGGAGAGATGAAAACCCTTTATAACTCTCACATAGAGATAGGAGATTGGGATGAGTAAAACATATAAATGTCCGAAGTGTCAAGGGGCGTGCCATGCCTTCAATTTCGAAGATAAAACAGTATTGAAGTGTTATATATGCGGCCCGAGAGAAATAACTGAAGAAGAATTTAATGAGTTAGAAATGAAATGGAAGAACGGTAACAAATGAAACCAGAAGAACTAGAAAAACTTATTGAAGAAGAACTATTACCTAAGTGTAGAGAGATCAGGACATCAAAGGGTGTAGCTTATAGTGGTATAGAAGATAAGCTTGGTAACTTTAAGAGGTGTGCTAAATTAGCTAACGTGCCTATAGAAACAGCCTGGATGGTCTACTTTGTTAAACACTTTGACGCCTTATGTTCATACATAAGGGGAGAGTATGTTGACAGTGAGCCTATTGATGGAAGAATAATGGATATGATTAATTATCTATTTCTTTTGTATGCTATTATAAAGGAAAAGAAAGATGGATAACCCAATAATAACATTACTAGGATTTGGAAGTATCTTTATAATCTTTGCTGTAAAGATGTATCATGGAAGATTTACTGGTTCTATTTCTAGCTTAGGAAAATTTAAGACATATAAAATCCATCAAGATAAACTGGATTACTATAGAAAATATTTTCCAAAAGACGACCATTACTTAGGCGCACTTAGACATAGAAGCGAGTTAATGCAGATATTAATATTTAGTATAATCTGGACTCTGATTATGTCAGCAGTTTGTATTGTTACATACTCTGAAGTTAAAATCATTATGCTCTCAACTATTGTACTCGTAATATTTTTACTCGTAAAAGAAATAATAAATATATTTCTTAAGAAAGGCGACACAAGAATATATGAAAAAATATGTAGGTGGCTAGTATATCATGCAAATAATAATAAAGGAGAAAAAATGGTGGAAGAGTTCTTTGATGAAATATGCACAAAATGTAATAAAATAGCCAGATGGCATTTTACTGGAATACCAGTGGCAAAGTATGATGTTAAGTGTGATGAATGTAATAACAAGTATACAGTCTCTGGAACTGAATATGCTATTATGAAAAAACTACGAGAGAGAACTAAAGAACAATAATGTCATATAAAGATAAGCGAGATAGAAAAGAATATAAGTAAGTATATTTTGAATGACTGATATTTTATATAAATAAAGAAGGAGAAATAAAATGAAGAAAATATTCACCGCAAAAGGAAAAAACGAGATCATTACACAAACAATTTTAACCGATGATGAACTTATAATAGTAACCAATGTAAGTATATATACAGAAAAACGAAAGAACAATAAGAAAGAAAAATAATGTTCGCACTACCAACATTACTAGTACTAATAGGGATATTCGCAGCCATCCAGATAGGTGTATGGCAGATGTTCCCGACGACACTTAAGGATATAATATTCTCTAATCCAATTTTAGCATTCTTTGTTAATCTAGCGGGGAGTAGTCTTATCTTAACGTTCACAGGTGTGGCAAGTATGGTAGGAGTGAGTAACCTTGGTGCTAGTGTAATATTTGGTATATATGCATTGATATATAAGAAAAGAAAAGGAATAGAAGGACTAGGGATAGAGTGGAAATTTATTATACCTAAAGTAATAGTAAAATATAAAGGGAGAACAACGTGAAAAGAATGAAAAAGGACTCAGCAAGAGGACTTGATATTGGCCAAGGGCCAAAGAAGAAAAAGAAATCCGCCAAGAAGAAAAGTAAAAAAAAAAGATAAGTCTAGATGATCAGTGGAAAGAATTATATAAAATAATATATTAAAGGAGAACACTATGGGGAGAGTACGCCAAGTAAAGAGAACAAGCATGGGTAATAGGATAGCTACTTCGACTGGAAGGACTACACGCCCAGTACGTGGTGCTACAGCAAGACCGAAGGGTAAAGTAAGAAGCAAATGAGGTGGTTATGAATATACTTTATTGGATATTTGTTATAATTATTAATGTGTTTTCTGGTTTTGCACTTTTTGAAGGTTTTAAGAATTATGATAAAGCTGTTCTATCTATATTTTTTGGTGGTCTAGTGGTGTTGATACCATTTATGGGCCAGCTTGTTTGGACAGCATTGTTAGGCTGGGAAAAATTAGGCATAGTGGGTTTGATTTTGCCAGTCGTACTTATAATTGTAGCTTTAGCAAAAATATTTTAGAGATTTAATTAGGAGAAATAATACATGGAACCATCCAAAGAAAAAGAAAAGGAATATCAGAAAAAACATAAAAGAAAATTATTATCGGAATGGAGACATTTCTTTTCTAAATCGACACGATGTGAAATATGCGAAAGACAACTAAAATTCAACAGTGGAGACAATAAAAAATCTATTCACTTTGATCATAAACATGGTAAGAATAGGATAATAAAGAGAAGTCCAACAGTATGGTTAAAGAACAATAGAAGAACTCCAGAGAAAGAAGCCATCTGGAAATCATGCGATTTTGGAATGTTGTGTAGTGACTGTAATATATTATTACCAACTGAGAATAGAATAAAATGGTTAAAGAAAGCACTCAAATATGCAGAGAAATAGCGTATTAGTTACAGGTGCAACAGGATTTATAGGGGTATATTTAGCCAATGAATTAAACGGACGTGGTTATAAAGTCACTGCGCTAGATATTGCACTTAACAACTATCAGCATCTACACAAAGATATCAATCTTATATTGAAAGATATAAGGATGGGTGGCTTAGCAGGGAACTATGATTATGTTTATCATCTCGCGGCCAAAAGATCAATCCCGGAATCTTTTAAGTATCCGCAAGACTATATGTCAACCAATATATGGGGGACATACAACATATTGCAGTCTTTTCCTGATTCTAGAGTGGTGAATGTTTCTTCTTCCGCCGCATCAGATACGAAGAGTGTATATGGCATAACGAAGAAATGTGCTGAGCACTTTGCTAATCTACATTCAAACCATATAAGTGTAAGACTATTCAACATCTTTGGAGAGAGGCAACTTGATCCTCATATGGCAATACCATCATTCATGTATCATTTAAAGTATGGTAGTACTGCTATTATAAACGGGGATGGTAAAATAGAAAGAGATTATACATATGTGCTTGATATGGTTGATGAGTTAATAAAAATAGGGGAGAGCAAAAGAAGAGGAACAACAGATATAGGTTATAAAACTCCTATTAAAATTAAGGATTTATATCTTTTACTTTGCCGCATGACAAAAAAGAAACCCGATGTAAAACATGGCCCCCCAAGAAGAGGGGATGTTAAGAAGACATGCTCAAAGTATAAGATAGAAGAACCTCAGTATGGATTTGCTGAGGGCCTGAGAAGAACAGTTAGATGGTACATGAGAAATAAGGAATTTTAAATGCCAAACAATAATCACAATGGAACAATAGGAAGATTTGAAGATTGGCCCGCGCCACCCGCAGAAAGAGAATGGGACGGGGACAGTAACCAACCAGAACCTATCTATAGACTCGTGAGTGAAACGATTACTGATATAGACAGAACCGCACAAATCAGAAACTCACAGGTTAGAAGAATGACAGAAACTACAAGAATAATTCCGGATGAACCAAGAGAAGAGCACCTTCGAATTGCAGCAAGCGGTGCATCAATTGACTTGCCAAACCCAGATGCTCCTCCGCCCGAAAGACATGATACAAGTTGGACGATAAACGGGGCAGTGGATACCGTTTCAAGTAATGCTCATGTATCCCTTCGTAATACAATATTTACCCCAATGTCTTTCTCTATGGAAGACACTAGTTGGAGAGAAACATTTGGATGGGCGATAAGTTGGTCATGATGATATGGTCAAAGATTATAAAAAGACCAGTTGGATTGCAATATAGGAGAAGATAAGTGAGTAAGATACAAGCTATTATTGGCGGTAAACAAAAAGGAATAGCAGACCAAGTAACAATAGATCCTGCACTTGGATGTAGGAATAATTGTGTAGGATGTTACGCAAGAAAATCAAGTCAGAGAGGAAAGAATTATGAGAAAGTGGTTGAAAAAGAGTTGGATAGGAAAATCCTTACGAGCAGTCTTTGTAGGGCTAAGAATGAAGGGTTTAACGTGGCGCGTGTTGGGAAGCATTGTGATCCGGGAGATCATGTTAACAGTCTTCTTGGTATCCTTAAGTGTTGTAGTGACGAGTCTTTTAAGTGTATAGTAGTAAGCAAGAGCCTACCGTTTTCATATGCAGTAGCAGAACTACTTAGAAATGGAAATCATATACTACACTTGAGTCTTGGACCGTATAGTGTTATAGTTCCAAGTGATGAAGAGATAATACGCAGGGCAGCAAAATATAGAGAGATGAATATAAAAGTATTTATAAGGTTCACCAGAGACGTAACTGAATGTATGTTAGAGAGTGATAAATGGATAATGAAGTTCATGCCATACATTGTTACTCCAATGAGGTTTGCATCAAGAGATATAATGAATTTTTATCATCATAACAAACCCCACGAAGAAGACTTTGATTTTGTGAATGGTTATTGGCGGCCTAATAAAATACATAAAGATTGGAAACCCTATATGAGAGATGTTTGTGGAGAGATAGATGGAAGGGTAAGGTGTTGCAATTGCGGAATAAATCTGGGTTCAAGCACACAATCCCTATAGAAACAGAAGGATTAAAACAAGGATGGGATTTATTTTCAGACGAGGTTGCTTGGTTTATATATGACTTCTTTAACCATGAATTAGATCCAATCGATAAGTTAACATTCTTTGGGTATTATGTAATGGGATTTACTTTAGAAGAATTGGGAGAAAGATTACATTGTACACATCAAAATGCAGCCGTAAAGATAGATAAGATGAATAAGAAAATAAAAAGGATATGGAAAAACAAAGAACACTGGGTAGTTAGAAATGACAGTTAATAAGGAAATCAATTCAATCGCGCGCAAGATAAAAGAAGAGGTAAACTCTGATGTAGACCTTACCATAGGTAGCATAGAGCAACCTGCTCAGGCAGTACCTGTACTCATAGAACGTATGGATAAGATCTGTGCTATGATGGACTTCCAAGCAGAGGTTATTTCACACGCTGAAACAAATCAAGAAGAGAAGAGATACTTCTACGAAAAGAAAAAACTAGTGGCTAAGAAGAAATACAACGATGCCTTTGTTACATTCAAGCAAGATGACAGACCTAAGCCAAAGAGTGAAAGAAGGACAGATAAAGAGTATGAGGCACTAGCTGATCTCGAAGCAGATATAGAGATGAATGAATCTCTAACCGCAGAAAGAGAGTACTGGAGAGCTAATCATCAGCTTAGTGGTGAGAAGCATAAGTACGAAGTACTTAATAACCACTTCCTATCATATAGAAAAGCAGCAGATATGTTAGTAAAAGAAATGAATAAACTAGGTGGACCAAGAGAACAATTGGGAGGATCACCATGACCGAAAGGAAATTTACATGCGAACACTGCTATAAAGAAGGTAAATTTATATCTTTATGGAAATATAATAGCCTTGCTATTTGTCCCGAATGTGCTAAAAAGATGATAGCATCTGATGAATATATATGCAACGATAAAACGTTGGTAATACGACGAAGGTGAAAAAATATGACCAACACTAAAGAAACAACTTGTTTGGCTCAGACTTATAAGTATTGCACAATTTGTGGGGAAGAATATATACCTAGAGCAACAAACCAAAAATATTGCAGCTTAGTGTGTAGAACTAACTACTACGAAAAACAACGTAACCCTAGACATCAAAAAATAGTACTTCTAACTCGTAAAAATTGTGTCCTTTGTGGAAGAGTGTTTTTACCTAAACAACCAACCCAAAGATTTTGTAAAGTAGAATGTAATAGAAAACACCACAAAAAAAAATATGAGATGGCTCTTATTAATGGCACTAGTGAACATTATTTAAAACTACGTTTTGAGGCGTTCAAACGAGATAACTTCACCTGTCAATATTGTGGTCGTACAGCACAAGATAGTGTAAGACTTGTTGCAGACCATATTATTCCACGAAGCAAGGGAGGAAAAGACAACCTTAATAATTTAATTACTGCATGTGAAGAATGCAATCTTGGAAAGTCTGATGTTGTGTTAAAAAAACACCAAGAGAAAAAATTTAAGAGAATAGCAGAAAAGAAACATACAAAGGACGCACTATGAAGCAATGGTACGCGGCTAGAGTAATAACTGGTAAGGAATATGAAGTACGTGAGAAGATAAAAAAAGTGTATGAAGATTACGAAGTTTACATACCAAGAAAACTAACAACTGAGTATAAGAACGGCAAGTTAGTGCAAAAAACCGAAAATATGTTACCAGGGTACCTCCTAATTGCATGTTCTTCTGCGCTGACAGCGTTCCTAAAGGCCGATTTCCTTAAAGTCCTGGGTGAGGTATCTCCAAGAGAGATTGAAGCCCTTAAAATGCAGGAAATACAGGAAGAAGGTAAGATACAGGAAGGGCAAAAGGTCATTGTAAACAATGGTCCATTTGCTGGTGTGAAGGGTTCAATACTGAGTACAGAGCAGGGTAGTGACACTGCTAAGTGTAGGTTTGTTTTTCAGGGGAGGGAGTTAGAGGTAGACATGAGGTTGGATTACTTAAATTCTATATGAACTCTCTTAGCTTGTCTCTTATTCTATTTAGTTTCTGAGCAATTGTTTTATGGTGAAAACCAGTTCTTCTTTCTAGCTGCTTGTCTGATAGTCTCCTACCTTTATAATCTGATTGGTACTTAAGCCACAAGAGATACCTCTCTCCATTAGTTAGCACGTTGAATATATCCCCTGTAGTACTACCATATATCCACTTAAAATCTATGTCTTTGGTTGATCTTGTTTTTGCGGCGCGGTAAAAGAGTTCAGTGTATGGTATTATGCTGCCACCAGACAGAGCATCTTTAGACTTCTTCTTACATAGATGACTTAGTTTGAATTTGATATTTACTTGGATGAAGTGAGTAAAGGAGATACGTTCTCTAGTTCTCTTATGGTCTGCTATCATGGGTCTATATTTATTCAGCGCCTCAAGAAAGAATATCAATACCTCATCTTCAATATCCTGCTTTGTATAGTCATGAAATGTTCTTCTTATTTCTGATACATACTTCTCTGCAGCTCTACGACATCTCTCATCGGAAAACCTCTCCTTATCATTCATAAATAGCCTAAGAAAGGTTATAGTATTCTTATTAGTAAGATTCACAGGTCCAATTCCACAGAAGAGATGAGCGTACTTCTTAAAGTATGGCTTGAAGTTATCTATTAATTCGTTACGAAGTTTCTCTGAATTGGTATCCTTGTATTTGTCTACTAAGTTGTTTATATATTCTTCGTTTCTATAGTCCATAGTTTACTCTTTCTTTATTATTATATCACAGCGAGGCTTCTCCCTATCTATCCCCTTGTAAATGATTCTTATATCATTTACTATACTCCAGTTATCATCTTCTATTATACCATTGTCCACTAGTAAATCAGCGATACTCTCGAACTTATTAGAGAGGTCGCTTTTTCTTTTATCCGGCGCATAGATATGAACTTCCAGTGACTTGATGTCACTAATAGGTTTCTTAGGAAGACGTGGCACGAGTTGTGCTGATGCCGCTTCGTGCCACTCCTTGTATCGTTTGCTGGGGATGTTAAATAATTTACCACCCCGCACAAACAAATTCCTACTGTTCTTCTTGCTCGGAATCCTACCATATACAGTTATAAGAACAGTCTTCCTATCCATAAATCACTTCAAATCCGCAGCGTTAGTTCCTACGTTGCTCTTAGGCTTGACTTCTTCGATTACATCTTCTACCACTTTAGGAGATTCAGGTGCTCCTGGTACTAATGAAGGCTTTTGTTTAGGAACTTCTTTTATCATGCCGTCTTGTGTAATCATATAGTCTTTATCTTTCGGTATGGATAGCTCCTCAATAGTCTCATCCCACCACTTCTTAATATGGATATCTAGATCCTCTCTCATCTTACACAACCTATATAATCTATACTGTGAAGAACCAATGCTACTCTCTACTTCACGTGCATTGTTAAATAGTTTGTCATACTGTGCTTTTGTTTCGTCTGCTAATTGCCATTCCATTTCTTTTTTTCTCCTTGTTTAAGCATTAACCCAATCAAACTTGCGAGGTGTATACTCCTCACATTCATAAATGTCTATAAAGTGTCTTCTGTATCTTTCCTTCAAATTCGGCAAACTCTTTTTCTTAGGTATAATACATTTTCTTAACCATTTACATTGCTTACATGGCTGATATTGGCCGTTCACATAATGCACCTGAACCGACGGAATACAAAAGGTAACTACAAAATTACCATCTTCATCCAGCACATAGTTGCCGTCGTTGTCCACTACGAACATACAATTTTCAAATAGTTTTACAGCCATGTTGTATTACTCCTTTTTTATACTAGTTCTATTTTCTTTTGTGCTCCGCCGATATCTAAAATAAGATAATACTTTCCATCATCTGTGTCTGTCCAAAAAGCATAACTATCATTAGCTATATTAGGTTCTCCTGCTTGTGAATATATTTTAGGCTTGCTATGTGTTGCTCCTGACCAATCTATAACACCTGTTGTAGTAAAATCACTTCCTCCTATATCAAATGTTTCTGGAGTAGTACCATTCAGGTCATAAGGAGCAGAATCTTGGAAATTATTACCTGAGATTATATTGTTTTGACAGTCAGCATCTTCTTGAATACCAGTATCGTGATTTTGAGACATATTAGATGACACAACACAATAGTCAGATTCATCAAGATGTATTGCTATTGCAGATGTTCCATCTCCATATAATATATTTCCAGATACAATAGAATTATCAGAACCATTTAACTTTATATCAGCAGCCCCGTTACCAACAATAAACTCGTTATTAGTAATAGTATTTCCTCCGACTGTAGAATATACCCCTAGTAGTGAATTATTCTTTATTCTACATCCGTTAATAATACTATTTGCATTTAGAATATAAAACCCATTTTGAGTGTTTATAGCTTGACAACCAGTATATATTTGACTAGCATATCCTGTATAAAATCCATAAAGAAATCTATCTGTAAGATTACCATCAGTTCCTCCGTATGCTTGGCAATTTACAAATGAATTTGTAGAAGTAATTGACTTAAATCCTATTGAACGAGGAGCATTAGTGGCACATTGTGCCCAACAATTGCTTATTGTTCCTCTACTACTGCTTATAATAAATCCAATATCATCAGTTAATACCATATTTACACGAGAATCCGCTAATAACGAATCGGTAGAATCAAAGTATATCCCGGCAGTTCCAATTACACGATTTATATCACTCGCATTTCCGCCAGTAGTAACAGTAATATTTGATATAGTTCCACCCGGAGATGCAGTATGAAGGTCTTGTAACCAATTAGTTAAAAAGTTGCTGTTTATTATCTTCCATTGATAACCAGAAGTCCATGGGAAATATAATCCTGTTCCGTGGTTATTTAATATATAACAATTATTAACTGTTAATAATTGAGGAAAATCAATGTAAATTCCATAATCAGCACAATTACTTACTTCTACGCTGTCTATATTTACTACTCTTATGTTTGTTCCACTTGTTGAAATCCCACTTGAATACCAATTACCTTTCGTATATATATTAACATCAACTGGTCCTACTGCACCAATTCCTATTTCTCCGCCAAGTCCACTGGTATTATCTGCAATAACAGCTTCCATTCCTGTTGCATTATAAGTTCCAGTATGTCCTACTAAAGCACCTCTACCTACATCTGAATAAAAATCTATGTGGAAAAATCCTCCAGTATCATCAACAACAGATAGGTAAAGTCTTCCATTAGCATCTGTGTTTGTTCCTTTAACTACACCTGTAATATCAGTTATACGACCTACTTGGTTACTACCATCATTTAAGAAGTCAGCAGCATTTCCTTCAATAGTAAAGTTAGAAAGTCTTACATCCCATTGAACAGTTCCAGCGGTTAATGTTATAGCATCAACATTAACAGAATCTACTGACGCTGAACCAGGAGTCATATTTAGTATAGTAACTCCTTTACCTGCGCCTTCAATAGAAATTGAGCCTCTTGTTAAAGCGATAGAAGAAGAAAGATAGAAATTACCTTCACTCAAGACTATCTTGGCTCCAATAGGATAAGCAGGAGAGGCAGCTATAGCAGCTAATATCTGAACATCATCATCTACTCCATCACAAACATAATCAGCCACATCTATTATTCTTTGTGGAGCATCAAAAGCTGCTACCAGTAATGAGTTAGTTGTTTTAGCAATAACTCTTCCAGTTGTTATAACATCTCCATTTACATACAATAGTTCCGTTCCAGTTACAGCTTCAGCTCCGATAGAAACTCCACCTGCTGTAAAAAAAGCTTGTGTATTAGCTGTGGCGTAACTTCTAATTCTTGCTGTAGCGCTTCCTGCATTATTAATAATGTCAAAAGCACCTCCACTAGACCAAAATTCAAAAGCTAACCCAGCATTATCATCTACTCTTGATATTGTAAATACGTCATTAGTTATACCAACAGCTTGTTCTAGGTGAAGTAAGGTATTACCTGTTGGAGTTGCTTTATTTATTGTAAACACTCCACCAGTTATTTTAATATCTCCTGTTGTTGTGATGGCATTATCCCCAAATTGTGCTAAACCATCTGTGTCCCAATCCAGAATAACATCACTTCCGCCACTTCCTATAAGTTGTCTAGTTTCCCAGTTTACTGATATTTCTGCTAAACTATCAACTAAATTTCCATTTTCCCAATTTACTGTATTTTGACCAGATGTATTTAATAGAGATTGAGTTTCCCAATCAAGAACAATATTACCATTTGAATCTAACAATCCTCTATTAAAATTGATAGATACAATATCATTAGTATCAACAAATCCACCATCAAATCTTCCTGTGCCTGCAGTGGCGAGATTTGCGCTTCCTAACGCTACGTCGTTGCCGGTTACGGTAAGATTCCCAGAGGCTGTAATGCTTTCAGTTGAGATGTTTTGGAATATACCTGAAGCATTGCCATATATATCTCCATCTACCCTGATGCTATCATTAGCATTATAAGTTGTTAATATAGCATTACTTCTATCCCAGAAATTCTCCCCTGATATTGCATTGTCTACATAAAGTTTAGTTGCAGCATCAGCATTCGTAGTTGGGGTACCTAAGCTTGTAATTTTATTACCGTTCATGTTAATAGTATACGCACCAGCACTATTTCCTGCGGCTAGTGTACCAGATAGGTTTTTGGTGTCATCAACATATAATTTATTAGCTACATGGTACGTACTGCTAGGGGCAGAACTTGGAGTGCTGGGGAAAGAAGTAAATGTGACAGCACCTAAAGATGTTATAATATCACCTCCGGTGGCTGCATGGCTATCCTTATGAACCTTGGGGTCATGCAACTTACTCCCAGTTAAGGCTGAATGATTTGTAGTAGGCATTTTTATCCTCTCTTATCGTTTATATGTATATTCTTCACATGTATATATATCTCTTGAAGCAGGTATACCAAACTTTCTCAAAGTAGGCCCTCTCCCCTGAGGTACTACACAATTCCTGAACCACCTACATCGCTCACAAGGTATATAGCGCCCCATAAGATATCTTATGTCGACTGTATTTGTTATCCAGATGTCTATCCAGCCCCATTTAAGTCCCCAGGATTCTCCCCATTTCATTTATTATCTCCGTTTTTATTACCCGGCCGCGTGAAATAAAAAGTAACTACACTCCCAGCTATCGCAGAAAAACCTGCGAATAACCCAAAGAAGAAATCTTTACTTATTTTTTCGGCCGAATATAAATTAAGTGCCTCTTTTATTACCCAACAATAAGTACCTATGATAGCAAGAGTTACTATAAATCTTGCCGAAGTTATCTTGTAGATAAACCTTTCGCGCAAATTCATAATATACCTTCCTTAAAGTGTTGCTACACCCTTGGGTTGTGTATTCTGTTGACTTAACTTATTTGCTATTTCAGAATTGATAACCTGTAGATTGTTTCTTGACTGTTCAATCTTTAAAGTTTCATCGTAAGCCAACGCTTTCAATTCTACTAACGTTAAATCACTTAATGTTCTTTTTGCTGGCGTTGGTGTTGATGTTGGTATTTTCTTTTCTTCCATTTTTCTTTCTCCTTATTATGTTGTTACCATGTTATTATTTTCTGCGAACATCGCAGATTATTATGTTCTTGTTGCTATATCGTTATCTATCTCTACAATTGACTCAGCATTGACTAACTTCTGTAAGCCTCTATGCACATCTCTAATAAGAATTCTCATCAGCTTCTCCTCTACCCATTGTTTTGTAGTATATTTGGGTATTTGAGATACCATACTACCATCTTCAGGGTCTATCCAAGCTGGGTCAGGTATTGTTTCGTTATTAGGATATACTGCTAAGTATCCTTGTGCTGCCTTTGTTACCTTTGCTGAAGGTATCGTGATTTCTAAAATTATATCTGCCATTATTTTCTCCTTTTATGAAGCTTGTCCCATCTTGTCACTCAAATACATAAGATGATAATTAAACACTCTTGCAACACTTCCAAAATCATCTGTTGCGTTTGTTTCTGAAGCATCAGCATCTCGAAAAATTCTAATAAGGACTACATCCATTGGTTCAAATCCTGTTGTTACTAAATGTATTTCATCGCTACTATGTATGCTTTTATCGTTTGCAGGTGTTCCAGTCGTAAGTGCATCATTGACGATAACTGTTGTCGTTGCTCCAAAGTTAAAGTTATCCCCAATAGATAATTTTTGATATTCAACCCCCCAAGTTACATTAGCCGCACCCGCAGGCGCAGTATCAACAAAATACTCAACGTGCAAATGTATTTCCTCTCCCGATGCGTAGTCGTGAGGAATTTCCCAATGAATATGCACACTCTCGTCATTTGTATCTTGATAATCGTGTATTGGAAACCCAGCCTCCGTGCTGTCAGTAGGCCCTACACCGCCTTTTTTTACTGCTTCCGGTTCAAAATCTACACTTCTGAATACTCTTGCCGTGCCTGCCATTGTCTGAAAGCCAACGTTAGAGAAATTGGTATAATTGGTAACATCATTCCCCACCCTCAATGCTGTGGCTACATCAATAATCCCGTTAGTTCCGTCTGAATATAACTGAAAATCTGTGGCAGTAGTACCCAAAGATATATCTGCCCCAATACCGTCTCCTGCTAACCACATACCTATATTCGTGGCTCCTACAGTTTGCTTCAGCAACTTAATGCCCATTGCAATACCAGAGAATGTTCCCCCGTTATTCTGATGTGCTTTGCCAAGGAAGTTCATGGCTTCGCCAGAAAGCGTACCTGTAGTATTTGTATCTAAACCTTCTGCACTATGGTCTATCCATGTAGTAACCGTTGAGGTTTGACCATTGTTTATCACACCCCCCGTAGATATACCAACAGCTTCGGTTACGTTTCCTGAATTTGAAACAACATTAAAACTTCCCCTTAAAGTGTCAATCTTACTTATCGTTCCTGTACCGTATTGATTAACTATTCCGAATACCCCTCTCAATGTCCCTGTCTGTGCTTGAGTGCCTGTGTAGCGAGCATCGAATTTCAAGGCTTCCATCGACCTTGAGCCACCGGTTGAAGCACGGGCATTGACCTTCAAAGTCTCCTTACTACTTCCTGTGGAGAGGTTATAATTAGATACAAAAATCTCTAAGAAATTACCTGTAGCTGATTGGGTTCCGTCAATATAAATCCTATCGCCAAACTCTAACCTGTTCCCTGTGGTGGTAGAAAATCTGGGACCTGCACTATCGTCTAAATCTATACGTAACGTCTGGTTTGTTGAACCACCTGCACCCACAAACTCAATCATATCGTCCGTAACGCCGATGTTTATAATCTCGCCGTTCTTTCCTGTCAAAACACCATTGGTTATGTTTATGGCATCGCCTGTAATTGAGCCTATTGCTTTAATATCTCCAACAGCATTTACAGCATAAGTTCCGTCTGCTAAAGTTACTGTTCGTGTTTCATCGTCAAATCTACCAGCATATCCATCTCCAAGATTAGCAAAATCTGCCCTGTAAGGAGTGCTAATAAATGAAGCTGCTATTGCTGTATCTAAAGGGAGAACTGTTAAATGACCAAATGTACCTGTGCCTAAGGTGGTGAGGTCTCCCCCTGTGATAGAAAGAGTGCCATCCGTAAAAGTTCCTCCTGTTACTATACCAGTAGTTGTAACATTGTCACCAGATGTATTAGGAGATATTGTAGTACCTGCACGGTTCCAAAGGTTTTCTGTTTCTACCGCCGCATCAACATAACCTTTAGGCACTGCATCATTGGAGCTAGTAGGAGTTGCAGTTACTTTTAAAGTATCAAACACACCTGCACCCCATGCAGTTTCTTCTGTACCTATTTCATTAACCCCACTAGCACTTGGTGTTATATTTCCAGAGGCTGTGATGCTTTCTGTTGAAATGTTCTCGAAGATACCTGAGGCACTGAGATATTCGTTGGCTGCGTAGATATCGCCTGTGGTTGTGATGTTATTAGCTTGAGCATCTATATTAGCAAAGATTTGCAATTCGCCTGCCCCAGTTGTTTGTATTCCTATATTCCCCCCTTGTTCATTCTTCCAAAGGAAACCATCATCACCTGAAGTATTATTACCAAGAAATCCAGCCCTTCCACCGCCCGAATCTCTCCACTCAATAAAACCAACTGAAGCAGCTCCTAAACTATTGCTGTCTTGAAAAACAAGAATAGGCGTAGCATCAAAAATTGTTATGTCGCCTGAAGTGATTGTGCCATCAAATAAACTATCTCCCACGGTATTTATAGCGTAAGTTCCGTCTGATAGATAAACTACATTGCTACTCCCGTCTATGGTATACACTGATTCTGTTGCAGCACCTAGCCTAGCTTCAAAATTACCACTAATAAAATGAGAACCATCTGAATCAGCCAAGGTTACTGTGGTAACCCCATCTGTAAACGAACCTGCCTTTGTATTTCCGTCATCCCCTAAAATGGCTTGATAGGTAGTGCCGAATGTGCCTTTTCCTGTGGTGGTGACGTCGCCTGTCCCCGCGTTTATATCTACATCGGATCCGGTGATATTCCCTACGCCTGTATAGTTACCACCTGTTATAGTTGTTGTACCATCTGTTATAGTGTTGCCTTGTATTGTACCAGTTGACGTAATATTACCTGATGCAGTTATGCTTTCAGTAGTGATGTTTTGGAATATACCGGATGCTGAGAGATAACTATTTGCTGCACGAGTATCACCCGTAGTGATAACGTTATCGTCATCATGGTCTATCATGCCACTTGAAGCTGTTAGCTTGAGGTTGCAATCGCCTATTGTGGTGATTTCTGGAACATCGCTTGTAGTCTGGAAGCGAATGTAATCGTCAAAGTCAAATGAACCACCGCCAAATCCAGCACTATCAGACACCCAAAAGTCAAGCGGTGCATCGGTTGCTATTGCTACATAGGTTGATGTTACATACTGTCCATAAGCAGGTGCCCAACTACCTGCTCCACCATCTCGCCATATAGTTAT
>SDBT01000407.1_pt1 | contig 67403 bp, 64 predicted proteins | sample 2277101 | NCBI WGS metagenome assembly SDBT01 (sample SAMN10404973, study PRJNA504765) | marine sediment metagenome | isolation source: marine sediment core GS10_PC15, 103 cmbsf | place: Arctic Ocean: Southern Knipovich Ridge | collected 2010 | reverse complement strand
ACAGCAACCTGGCCCTGAGAATATTCAGCGAGGAACGGCTGGGCATTGGTTGGGTTGCTTGAACCGGTCGTTGAATAGCGAACATGGCCTATTGCGGAAGGATTGCGAAGTCTCTCAAGATAGTTTCGCCCGGCACGGAACACCCTGCTGACCTGTCCCATTCCGGTAAAGCACTTGATATTTTCACCGTCGCTGGAAGCAATCCCAGCCGATTCCTGCCCACGGTGCTGAAGGCTGTGCAGACCGTAGTATGTTTTGGTTACCGCTTCAGGATCGCCGAATATCCCGAAAATACCGCATTCTTCTCTTTTTTGGCTCATATCGCTCCGGTCTGGAAGTTTAAAAGAAGTCCCTCAACAGTCATGTTGGCAGTTACAAAAACGCTTCCCTGAGCTACTCATTTCTAAGCATTTAAAAAACCACTACAAAAGACAAACGGAGAAGGCGGGATTCGAACCCGCGGTACAGACAAGCCGTACACAGCCTTTCCAAGGCTGCTCCTTAAGCCACTCGGACACCTCTCCAGTAATTTCCAGCTATAGGGTTTTGTAACCCCTTTATTTATAAATATTTATATTTTGTGTCTTGCACGTTCAGTTCAATAGGGCCGCTGGGCGGCTGGCAACGATTATAATCCATTCGCCAGCGATTGGCAACTACCCATTTAAGAGACATTTCAAGTTTGCGATTGTAGGCTCCCCTGGCTGTATGAACTCACGGGACCATACCGCTTTTTTAGCACTTTTTCACAACATTCAGTTGAAATTTTCTCTTTGATAGCTTATCATCAAAACGTCTTCAGTTGCTTATGGAATAAGTAGAAAACTTCAGATAACCTGATCGGATATCAAGACCGGATACGAAGAATATAAAACCATAGGGAAATTAATTGAAAGGATTTTGAATGTTTACAGACTTGCTTGCCTCAGGTGCCGAATCGCTCAACTTTATCGACAAGGCCGTCCTGGTCCTGTACCTTGTCGTAGTCGTCGGAATCGGCTGCTGGGTAGGTATGCGATCGCGTAAAGGTACGGAAGGCGGCAGGGACTACTTTCTTGCCGGCGGCTCGCTTCGCTGGCCAATGATCGGCCTGGCGCTGTTTTCAACAAACATCTCAACCATCCACCTGGTCGGCTTTGCGCAGGAAGGTTACAATAATGGTCTTGTAGCGGGCAATTTCGAATGGATGGCACCGTTTTTATTAATAGTTCTCGCATTATTTTTCGCTCCCTTTTACATCCGTTCACGGGTTGCGACACTTCCTGATTTTCTGGAAAGGCGGTATAATCGGTCGTGCAGGGACTGGCTTGCGCTCCTTTCGATCATATCGGCTATATTCATTCATATCGGGTTTACGCTTTATACCGGTGCTGTTGTGCTCAAGGGATTGTTCGGTATCCCAATCCTATATAGTATTATAGGGGCAACCATACTGACCGGACTTTATACGATCGTCGGCGGACTGATGGCGGTGGTGGTAACAGAGTCTATTCAGACGGTAGTGCTTCTGATCGGTTCTGTGCTGCTTACGATATTCGGTTTAATAAAAGTAGGAGGTTGGAGCGGTATCGCCGAAAATGTCGATGCCGTCAAACTGACTATGCTGCGGCCCAGCAGTGACCCTGCGGGTTATCCGTGGTATTCGGTGTTTTTGGGGTATCCTGTTATCGGGTTGTGGTACTGGTGCGCGGATCAAACTATCGTACAGCGGGTGCTCGGTGCTAAAGATGAAAATCATGCCCGTGTCGGTGCGCTCTTTGCCGGTTTCATTAAGATCCTTCCGGTGTTTATTTTTGTTCTGCCTGGTATTATGCTCGTGGCCCTCATTAATCAGGGGCAGTTTGAACCTTTGGAAGATTCAAAAGATGCCTATGCCTATCTGATCAAGAATCTGCTTCCCACGGGCCTTACCGGTGTGATGGCGGCGGCACTATTGGCGGCGCTTATGAGTACTGTTTCCGGTGCGTTGAATTCAATCGCAACCCTTTTCAGTTATGATCTCTACAAACGATGGAAGCCCAACACTTCGGATAAGAAGCTTGTTTTCATAGGAAGGCTTGCGACCTTTGTCGCTATGATCGTAGCGATCATCTGGTCACAATACATCGGGCATTTTGAAGGTATCTATCAAGGCTGTATCTCCCTGATATGCTATGTTGCTCCGCCGATAACTGCTGTTTTTCTTTTGGGAGTATTCTGGAAGCGCGCTTCAAGTTCCGGTGCCATGACAACGCTGGTTATAGGATCAATACTTGGCTTTGTGGTTTTTCTGCTCGAGTGGTACAAGGATTCCACCGGTTGGACAATGCCAGCCTTGCTTGCGGGATTTTACCTGTGTATGATATGTATTGCTATTCATGTTGTCATTTCGTTTTTCAAACCTCACCGCCATACCGCGGACAGCATATTGCTGGTCTGGGGTAATCCGATGGATTGCCTGAAGGACAAGGGCTGGCCGGGTTTCGGTAACTATAAGTTTTTGTCGGCTTTACTGTTTGGCGTTATGGTAGTTTTGTATACCATTTTCAGATAAGAAGTGGAAGGAGTATGCCGGAAATCTATCACCCGGATTAGGGCATAAAATAACAGTATTATAAAAAAGTTAATATAGGAGCAAAAAAATGAAAGCTAAGTGTTTGACTTCAATTAAAAAAGCTCAGCCGCAGGTTCCTGTTATAGGCGTCTTTAGTCCCTGTGATCCTCGTATTGACCAGCCAAGTCGCACACGGGCACAAAATGTAGTATCGATGACAGCCGATACCATAAGCGGCTCCGTGATGCTTGCCGATAAAACTCCAGTGGCGGTTGTATATTCCAATGTCCTTGTAGACAGTGAAGCCCAGGCGGACATTGTTGCACAGCAGTTCAGAAAGGCCGGCGTTAACATTCTTGTATGCGCTCCGGACACATGGGCGTTCCCGCAGCTGACAACGATATCACTTTTGCAGCAATTCCGGAAAGATACTCCGATAAACATTACATGCGGCAACAGCGGACCTAAGCCGGGCGTTGTATATGCCCACGCATTGGCAGGCGCTATAAGCCAGTATGGAAAGCTCGTTTCGCTTAATGTCGGCAACTGGCCCGACACCGGGATGAAGCCTAAAATGAGCAAACAGACCGCCACCAACCTGATAGACTGGTGTTATGCCGCGGTAACCGCTGTTGCAATTCGCGGCAGACGCGTGATGATCTTCGGCCATGACTCAATGGGCATGGAGACCGCACTGGCTCATATTATCCCTACAAGAAATACTTTCGGACTTGAAATAACCCGCCTTGATATGAAACTGCTTTCAGATATGCTCAGCAAAAAGGCATACAAGCAAAAAGAGCTCAAAGAACTAAGGGCCTGGGTCGATAAAAACGTCGGTAAACGCCTGGAGTTGAAGACCGAGGCGGACAGCGAAAGATTTAATCAGTCACTTGCTATGTATCTGATAAACAGGGACTTGATGAAAGACCTTAACGCCATAGGCGGCGGGTTTATGAGCCAGCTTGAATGGGGAAGTGACTTGAGAGGAACGCCGCTGCCGGTTGCTGATTGCATGGAGTCGCTGTTTAATAGTACATTCGATCATAACGGTCCAAAGGCTCCGTTGCCTTATGCTACAGAAGCCGATGCCCAGGGTTTGCTTACAATGCTGTTTATGACATATCTCAGCGGCGGCAATCCTCCGCTGTTTATGGATTTTAGAAAGGTATGGGAAGGCTGGGAAATCCAGGCTCTTGCAAAAAAAATCGGCGTAAAGATAAACAACAAAGCCGACTACATCACAAAGGGACTTGTTGACGGCGATAACTCCGGCAGTGCATCATTTGACTGGGCCAAAAAGCCGGGCGCTTCTTTATCACAGATAATGAAGGGCGTTTCAATGCCTCTTGCCGATCCCGGTTACTTCCCGGGCGGCGGTAACAGTGTTACATTCATGACTCCCGCAGGCATCGAAGGAATTGCGGGCAGAATAGCATACAGCGCATTGAACAATAAGTTCTGCATGATATGGGATGAGGCCTATACAACTGAAGTTCCACAGAAGCTTGGCAAAGCAATGTGCGATCTGACGACGCCCGCCTGGCCGCATACGTTCGTTGTGCCCAGGTACGCAAGCATGACAGAGTACAAGCAATACGCCCCAGCCAACCACTTCCACATGACATGGAACCTGCCGGTTGCCCGCTTGCAGCACTGGATGGACCTTACGGGCGTTTCAAGCGTTACGCCATGGGCCGGACGACCGAAATTTATCGAAGGCCTGGACAGGCCCTTACCTTTGATACATTTAATTAATGACAGAAGTTAATATCTAACAGGGCCAAAACATGAATTCACGGGAGAGAGTTTTAACAGCATTTGATCATGAGGCACCGGACAGAGTTCCGTGCTGGTGCGGGGCCTCTGTAGATTTCTGGGAAAAGGCAAAAAAAGAGTTAGGCCTTGACGATGAGGGACTCCTGCTTCGTTTTCATGATGACTTCAGGCGTGTCTTTGCCGAATATGACGGGCCGGAATTTGCTTTGGAACATGCCGGTGCCACTTGCAGAACCCCTTTCGGTATCGAGCGGAAAGGTTACGGTTATGGTCAACCACTGACTCATCCGCTGGCCGATGCAACTGTCAAACAAGTTCATGATTATCCATGGCCTGACCCTGCGTGGATGAATGTTTCAAAGATAAAATCAGCGGCTCAGGCTTATAATGGCCGGTTTGCGATTCTTGGCGGCGACTGGTCGCCGTTCTGGCATGACCTTATCGATCTTATGGGCATGGAAAATCTCTATATCAAGATGTACACGGACCCGGATGTTGTCGATGCAGTCCTTAAACACATGGTCGATTACTATTTCCAGGTAAGCAGAAGGATTTTCGATGCCGCCTCTGATGCTATCGACATTTTCTTCATGGGTAACGATTTTGGCAGCCAGATCGGGCCTTTGATGGGCCCGGAGATGTTCGACAGGTTTATGGCTCCCCATCAAAAAAGATTGTGCGATCTGGGACATTCTTATGGTTTGAAAACCCAATTGCACTGCTGCGGAGGAATCTATGAGTTGATCCCGAACATGATAGATGCAGGCATTGACGGCTTACATGCGGTTCAACCTTCATGCAGGGGCATGGAACTTGCCAAACTCAAATCCAGCTTTGGCAAAAGAATGGTTTTTAACGGCGGAATCGATTCGCATCATACACTCATGGAAAAAGATACCGTAGGTGTAAAAGAGGATACCCGTAAAGTGCTTGAGACGATGATGCCGGGTGGAGGATATATCGCAGGTGCAAGCCACGATACGATACTGGAAGAAACACCGGTTGAAAACGTTCTGGCGATGTTTGACGCAGTAAATGAATACGGTATTTATTAGTTTCAGTTGTCTGCTAATAATCTTTGAATCTATCGGTCCAGGTGGGCCAGGCGTTCGGCGGTTCACATTTGACCCAATTCTTGTTCCATTTGAGCAGCCACAGTTCCTTAAGCCCTACGTGCCTAACATCCATATCGACAAAAACCGCATTAACCCCGCCCCCGTGCCTGTCTATACAGATATACTTCATAGAGTTATTGACCCAATTGGCATTATAGACATCCATCTCATGCTCAGCATCGCTCGGAGCATTATCAATGGCTCCTCTAGCACCTGGAGCGGTGTCGAGCCATACGGAGTCATATACCATAGGTACCATATAGGCGCTTTTTTCGTAGACGGTCCTTATGGTCCAGGCGCAAACGAGGGCGCCGTCCCAAAACAAGCCGTCCGGGGTCTCAGGCGGGTTCGTACACCAGTTATTGAACCCGTAACTACCCTCAGCATAACTATCCCACCATTGGCTCCCATTTTGGGTCGGCGTAAAGGGGCCCCACTGATGCAATGTGCCACCCATATTGGTAGTAGCTACATCAGGGCTGACCGGCGACCTGTTAAGGCTCTTTGTCACAGGGCAATCCCGCATGGCCAAATCCTCGTAATACGGCAGCAAGGCACCCAGCAGCCAAGCATTTTCCGCTGTAACTCCATAGCCTTCAATACTCTGCGGAAAACTGTCCTCGTTATCGTTGGCATAAAGATTGTACACAAGCCCCCACTGCTTCAGGTTGGACCTGCATATAATAGCCTGCGCCTGCATCTTGGCCTTGCCAAGTGACGGCCCCAAAATAGCAAGCAGCAAAGCGATAATTGCGATGACCACCAATAGTTCAATTAATGTAAAAGCTTTTTTATTCATCATAATAACACCCCTGGATTAACAGTACGCACCAATTTACCACCAGCCCGAAACAAGGGACTCCACACACCTTCGCTAATAGTACCGTATCTGGCTGGCTTTGTCAAGAGAAAAATTTTTGTTTTTTCCGTAATATGCTCGTCTGGTTTATCCATTTTCTTTAACCTAAGTATCGGTACGATGACATTACCGCCACACTATGTATATGCACAGATTGAGGTTTTCTTACGAAAAATACGGTTTTTGGGAAAATTAAGCGTTTTTATGGGTTTTTTGGGTTTTGGCGTGGGAAAAAGCTTCGCCCAAAGGCCCGGAAGATGTTTCTTGTATGTGTGGGGAGTACTTACAGCGATTCGGCTTGTTCGGGCATATCGGAAACGTAAAACAAAATCGCCCGCCTGAGAGTTTTCCCAGGCGGGCGATAAATCATAAACATCATTTTACATTATTCAGCAGCCGGTTTAGGGCTTAGGAGCCGGTCCCGGCATCAGAGTATCTTCAAGCCATGCGTCGACCATCGCCTTTAAATCTACGAGGTCTGTATCGCAATCGGAGTCCAGGACACCTGCATCGGACAGGCTCTAAATACTATCTTGCGAAAATTGCCGAACCTATTCGCAGCAGTGTTGCCCCCTCTTCTATTGCTATTTCGTAATCCTGACTCATCCCCATACTAAGCTCGTTGAATCCATTTACAGAACTCATATCTTTTATCTCGTCAAACAGTTCTCTTGCCCTCACAAAACAGGATCGCACAACATCTTTCTTCAGTGTCAGCGGTGCCATCGTCATTAATCCCTTCATACGGATATTTTTCATCGTCATAATCTGCTCTGCAAGATGGGTTGCCGCTCCCACCGGAACGCCGTATTTCTGCGGTTCTTCGCTGCAATTGACCTGCAGCAGCACACTTGGACAAATACCCAGTTTGCCGGCTATCTCGTTGATTACCTCCGCAAGTCGAAGTGTATCGACCGATTGTATCAGTGAAGCTATCTTCAAGACCGATTTAACCTTATTGCGCTGGAGATGGCCTATCATATGCCAATTAATCTGCTGAGCAATTTCCAGACTGTCTGATTCGGCCCGTAAATATTCGTCTATCGCAACGCTGACCTGCTTTAAGTTCTGGACGCGGTTTTCACCAAAATCGCGGCACCCAAGCTCGATGACCTCTTTGATGCCCTCGACTGATGCTGTCTTGGTTACCACAATTACATGCACATTTTCCCGCGCTCGCCCAGCCTTGGTGCATGCCGAGTTTACTTTGTCCTCAACCTGTGCCAACCTATCCGAAATTTTTGACATAAATCTCTTCCCCAAAACATCAAATTGTAACTGACCCATTATAGACAAAACCGGCCCGCTGCCAACTGCTAAATTAAAATAAGTGAAAAAATGACCGTATATAGTCGAGACTGCCGGAAGGGATCAAAATAAAACCGAAAACAGGCTATTTTGTTAGTGCCGCGCCGCAGCATGCAGCCCAGGTTTGGGCGGAAGGGTCATCATGTCTCATCCAGCCGTACGAGAAAATCAGGTCCATATTAATGTCCTTCAGGAAGTGCTGAATCTCCGGCAAAGACAAATAGCGCATACGATGACACTCCTGAATCTTCTCAATTTCGTCAGTAGCTTTATCTCGGATGGTTAAATCGTAGTTTACCTCGACGCAGTTATCGTTATAAAACATTTCCGGATTGGCGAGCCGCTGGACATGGATTACATCATCTTCCAAGGTTAATTCCCGCCTCTGGGGTTTTTGGGTCAGAACTGCAGGGGCGTACCAGAAATCAAAAATAAATATTCCGCCCGGGTTCAAGTGGTTCTTTGCTGTTCTAAAAAATGCTCTTATATCGTCGTTTGTGGTCTGGTAACTTAAAACATGAAAAAGAGAAATCGCCGCGTCAAACCTGCGATCCATCTTCAACGAGCGAATATCGGCAACGGTAAAATCAACTCTTTTGGCTAACTCCGGTTCGAGACCGGCTGTTCGTTCAGTTGCCCGGACAACCATTTCCTCGCTCAAATCTATGCCGGAGATGGTAAGGCCTTTTTTAGCTAAACAAATTGCGTGCTTTCCTGTACCGCTGCCTAACTCAAGAATCGAATTGGCGGATGGTGCGAACTTTTTTAAAAGTGAAGCAATGTAATCGGCTTCAGCGTTATAGTCCTTCTGTTGGTATAGCAAGTCATAATAGCAGGCATAATTGCCAAAGACCTTCATTAGAAAAGCTCCCTTACACAGGAGGCCGTATAGTCGGCTTGTTCATCTGTTAGAGCCAGACCGCTGGGAATATAGAAGCCGTATTTAGCAATCCGTTCGGCGACCGGATAGACCTGCCCTTTAAAAAGACCCATCTTTTGAAATACCGGCTGTTGGTGCATCGGCCAGAAGAACGGACGAGTGCCAATTCCCTTTTCTCGCAAACGAGCCATTGCTTCCGCGGCATCGAAGCCAGCGGAGTCATTAAGCAAAATACCATAGACCCAGTAGATGTTTTCGGCGCAGGGTGTTCGCTCGGCGGGCAAAGTTATTTTTTTAATTCCGCCGAGCAGATCGGTATATCTTTTGCCGATGCGGCGTTTCTTTGCGGCGAATTCGTCCAGCTGTTCCAGCTGGGCAAGGCCTATTGCCGCTTGCAGGTTTGTCATTCGGAAATTCCATCCGAGCTCTTCGTGGACAAACCGTTTGGCTGGTTGGAAGCATAAATTGCGCAACTGCCTGCACCGGTCGGCAATAACATCATCATCGGTAACTATCATACCGCCCTCGCCGGTTGTTATCAGCTTATTCGGATAAAAACTGAAAGTGCTTACATCGCCGAAACTACCACATGGTTTATCATAACAACTCTGGCCATGGGCCTCGGCGGCATCTTCGATGATTTTCAGGTTATGTTCTTTAGCAATGGTTTCTACCGCAGCCATATCGACCGGCAAACCGTAAATATGAACCGGCATAATGGCTTTGGTTTTGGGTGTAATTTTAGCTTCAATTTGCGAGACTTCCATATTCCATGTTACGGGATCACAGTCAACAAGAACCGGGGCCGCACCGGCGCGAACAACGGCAGCAGCGCAAGAGATGATGGTAAAGGCAGGCAGGATAACTTCATCACCGTCGCTGATATCCAAAGCTGCAACGGCAGCCTGAAGTGCCGCGGTGCCGTTAGTTACCGCAATGCCGTGCTTTCTACCGACAGCAGCGGCGAAAGCCGACTCGAACTTTTTGACGAAAGGCCCCTCCGAAGAAATCCAGCCGGTATCAACACACTCGACCAAATACTTCTTCTCATTGCCGGATAATACCGGCTCATTAACCGGAATAAATTTGTCATTAATCAGTAGCTAAAATCCCTTATACAACATTTGCTGCACCAGCCATTGATGGAAGGCATCGTTTTGCAAGAACAGGTGTCCAACTATGGTGCATCATCGTGAAACGACATCCCTGCCGCTCGGCCTGGGATATGGAATTTTCCAGAGTGTCACCGAAAGCCAGAGTTGTGTATTTGCGTGTATCTCCTGTGGGAACAAAATGATTGAAGAAGCCTGAGTGGTGTTTCTGCAGTTCAGGTATTAACTCCGTATAACTGTGCTTGTTCGAATTGCTCCAAAAGAGCTTATCGTCCGGTGCCCGGCCGTCAAAGCCCCACAAATAAACATCTTTGCTTAAAGTGCAGCCAAGCGGAAGGAGCAGCAGGCCTATTGCATTCTGCAGGCCGGGCAGAGCGAAATCTATTGAAAGGTCCTTGTTTACAGCTTCGTCACCTCCCGAAGGTACGGGCACGAGCCTGTGCGAAAATTCTTTAAGTTCGCGGGAAACTATCGGATGAAAAAGGTCAGGGTAAAGGAAAAAAGTGTTCGTCTCGGCTAATCGTTTTTTCAGGTCCCGACGAAAGGCCGTTGGCAGTGCCGTATGGCCGAAATGGTAAATCCCATCCCCCGCAACGATAAAGTGCGGGTTAATGTGATTCCATAATTCTCTGTCACGCACAATCGTATTACAAACCACACGATATCCATCGGACCAGTCCTTGTCGATTGCTTTGGCCAGCGATGGTCCGGTGGCGAAAAGATAGGACTTTGTCAGGCCCTGAGAACGCAGCATGTCAACATAAGACTTGAATCTGAGTCTTGTTTGTTCTTTGTCCAGGGAGTCTTTTGAATAACATCCCGCCAATCGAGCCCAGTTCCAGGCGTCCACGGGGCATCGCCGATGGTCAATATCGTAAAATCTTTTGTTATCCTTTTTGACTTGCTCAGGGACAAGTTCCAAATCGCCAAAGAGCATGACCGTGTCCCTGCCGGCAACAACTTCCGACGGAAGGACCGCTACATGCTTTACCATATCCCAGGGTCTATCCGGCATGTAAAAGCTAAATCGCTTTCTGATATCCTCACACTCTGCCTGGGAAATATCAGGTGCAACCAACCAGATGGTTTTGGACGGAGCCTGAGATTCCTTTATTGCTTGTACCGCCTGTGCCATTAATTGTTCATCCGGATGTGTCTTCAGGTAAGCACTATACAACTGCATAGCCTTCTCTATGGCATTATTTGCCAGCAATATCTGGCCAATGTTCCATGTTGCATCGCGATTATCCGGCTCAATTCGAAGTGATTCCACAAATTGAGCAATGGCATCGTTCGGGCGGTTCTGATGCCATAGAACGGTTCCAAGGCCATTGCGCCCGCGGCAATTGGCCGGATCAGTTGCAAGGATTTGACGGAAGGCGTTTTCCGATTCGGCAAATCTTCCATGCTGAAATAATCTTTCCGCAATTGAAACGCTGTCCGAAACATCAGGCATTGCCGGGCTTTTTTCTGACTTTTGGATCGCCTGGTTGAATCGGGAAGAATTTGCAAAAATATAATGTATTTGCTCATCTCGCTCACATTTATATAAAGCTTTATATCCCCCGGAAGCAATCAGATTCAAAACATCATTGGCATTAGATCCAAATTCACGTAAAAATGTCGTATGCAGTTCAAGGAAAATCAAGCGAGGGTTGTTTTGAGACGACAATAATTCCTTCATACCTTTAAGTGCAAAAAACTCTGCTCCTTCAATGTCCATTTTTATCACTGTTGGGCACGGCAAAACATCATTTTTGACAATATCATCAATACAACATGCCTCAACATCCACTCTCTGTTGGTGCTGGCGATTACAAAGACTGGGAGACTTGCCAGCTACTCCGTCCGTGTAAAGAGTTACTTTCCCTCTTTTATCAGATACCGCATAGGGTATAACAGAAACATTAGATATGCCGTTAATTTCACAATTGCGTAGTATATGCTTTTGGAATCCTGGATCAGGCTCGAAAGAAAAAACCTGTTTACATTTTTTGGCTGCATGCAGACCGTAAATCCCCACACAGGCCCCAATATCATACAAGATATCGTCGGGCCTTAACTCGTTAAGAAGCAGGGTCAGAAGCTCTTCTTCGTCATCGAGAGTTTCGACACGCCACTGTTCTGTAGGATTAGTTACCTCAAATAGTAACCCTGCTTTATAAAGGCAAGCTTGTCGAATTACTTTCGGATATTCTTTTGTTTCACATTGCCTGCTAACCAACTCATTAGAACTGGATCCATTTTTAGCTTGTACCGACTCAGTTGCACCAAGAGAGGATTCCGACAACAGGCTTATTGGCGTACCATTTGCCAGCAATATCTGGCCGATGTTCCATGTTGCATCGCGATTGTCCGGTTCGAGCCGAAGCGATTCTGCAAATTGCGCAATGGAATCATTCGGGAGGTTCTGATGCCATAGAACGGTTCCAAGGCCGTTGCGGGCGCGGCAATTGCCCGGGTCAGCTGCAAGGATTTGGCAAAAAGCGTTTTCAGATTCGGCAAAGCTTCCCTGCTGAAATAATCTTTCCGCAATTGAAACGCTGTCCGAAACATCAGACATTGCCGGGCTTTCATTAGTATGTTCATTTGAGAGCATTAGTTTTCCTTCAATTTTACGCTTAATGAACTCTTTGTTGGCTGGCTTGTTTTTCAGCCATATATCAATCTGCCTGGGATCCATAATTTCTTCTAATGGCCCTCTCGTATCTTCAAACAAACCTCCAACATCCAAGTATCTGCCTACATCATAAATTACTCCTGTGTATGAAATCGCCAATTGCCTTTGGCGAGGGGTCGGTGGTACAATATCCGCTATTCGTTTTAGCATTATAATATAATCATCAATAGATTCCGGTTTAATGGTGAAATCTTTGCTGGCCATCCCGCTCTTGCAAGCCATTATGCACGGAACACCTAACGCGGGCAATTCATATCCAACCTCTCCAAGAGCCGTAATTCCGGCATGCATGAACGGAATCATCTCGCCTGTGTTCAACGATACGCTGGCATCCATAATTCGAATATGCTCGCAAGGATATTTTGACTGTAAGTTTTCAAGGTGGGATAGAGTATTTAATATAGGGCTTGATTTTCTTTTACCTTCATTTGGGTGCAGCCTGAATATCCAATCTACTTCCGGGACAGAGAGTGCCACCTTATAAGTATTTGTCAGCCATCTTTCGAATGTTAAAAAAAGCCCATCTCCATATGTAATGGATGAGTCCCAGCAAACATGCCCAAAGACAACTACTGTTTTGCGATTTGGGCGAAACCACTCTTTTAGTTCCATTGCGACTTTTTGTTGGATTTCATCGCTTTCTCTTTGTTTAAATGTATTATCCAGTGCCTCTTTACCGCATAAAACATAACTTTGAAATTTAACAGGGTCATTATATAACTCCTGCAATTCATCTTCTAATGGAATAAAAGTATGCATTTTAAGTTCTTCCTGTTTTTTGTATATACGAACGGGAAGATGCTTACGGAAAGATACATTCGTATTCTGATGCATTACCGGAACACCATATTTTAGTGCAAATCTTGTAGGAATCCCCCAGTCCAGATAAGCTGTTTCATTTGTAAGAACAAGGTCATAATCAATATTTTTGAAAATCTTATTTGAAACTAATGCGTATGTTAGGCCGCTTTTAATATATTCATAAGCTACAGAACCAACAGAGAAAGATATCTGCTCCGGCGAACCCATAAACAAATATCGCTGGATTGACTGCCAAATATCTATTCCGATATTGACACCATCAAATTCAAGATTCAAAATTTCTTCTGTGCTGATTGGACTGGTAATTTTGGCCATCTCTCTTTCGATAAATTCCTTATCCTGTTCACAAATCCAATCAGATAGATTAACCGCATACTTGCAGAATCTCTGAGTTCTGTTTAACAATTTACTTTTACACAATTGGCATCCTTTTTGCCAGTCATGCGGGATAGTTTCAGGACTTTGACCCAACCCACCCCTATATCCACACGCAAAAACCGCCCTGTCACATACGAGAGTATGACATTCCACTCCGTAAACAGAGTCTAACAAACGCAAAACGGCTTCGTAATGATTATAATGCCTCTCGAAAGAATATCCAGGATGGGCTAATAATACTTTCACTTTCTATCTCCTATAAACTTATACCGTTAAAGGCGGCAAATATACCCAAACGGAAAATCACCGTCTGGTGGATTAGTATTTTATCTCGCAACTACCGGGTCATGGAGGCAGCGGCCTATACCACCATCTACATTTACAACAGAACCCGTCATAAAACTTGCGTCCGGGCTTGCAAGAAACTTTACAACCGTTGCAATTTCACTCGGCAAAGCAATCCTGCCAATCGGGTGATATGACCCCAAAGTTTCCAGCCCCTCAGGATTACCTTCAAATCCGGCACGCAACATCGGCGTATCAGTAGCGGCAGGGACCACCGCATTGACACGAACATCAGGAGCCAACTCTATACTCAATGCGCCTGTCATAGCAACAAGAGCGCCCTTGCTGGTAGCATAAACTGAAAATTCCGATTTCGTTGCCGTTGAATGAATACTTGCAATATTTACAACGCTGCCCTTTGCCTTGCGCAAATGAGAAAGGAATCGTTGAATTAGCCAGAAAGGTGCCAGTAGATTTGTGCCGAGTGTCTTGTCCCAGTCTTCCGGCAAGATATCTTCTATTGGCTTTATCACCTGAACTGCTGCGTTATTAACCAATGTGTCCAGTCTGCCTGCTGTGGCATCTTCAATGCGCTGGCAAAAGGACTCGGCCCCAAAACCGCCATCGATAAGGGTTGATATATCAAACTGCAACATTTCGTAGGCCCTGTCCGATACGGCTAACCGGTCAACACCAATAACATTATGTCCGGCCTGATGGAAAACCTCGCAAATCGCCTGTCCTATTCCGCCAGCAGCTCCGGTTACAAGGACTGTTTGTTTTTTTTCATTTTGTCCGCTCAACTTTTCTCCAATACTTCAAATAAATTTTTGATCGTATTTTGATGAACATGTTCCCATGCTTTTGTACTGCTATTAGAATTGTGCGGAGCCAACAGAACATTGTCCATTTCCATCAGTGGGCTATCGGCTGGGAGCGGTTCGATCTCAAAAACGTCCAATGCCGCACCGTGAATCTGTTTTGACTGTAATGCCCTGACCAGAGCAGACTCGTCAACAATTGGTCCGCGAGCGGTGTTTATTAATACCGCGGTCGGTTTCATGAGTCCAAACTCATCATCGCCAATCAGGTGAAAACTTGTTTCGTTCAAGTCGCAGTTAAGACTGACAAAATCCGCCTCTTTAAGAAGCTGCTCCCTGCTTACCATTTCTATGCCGGTCTCTGATATAAAATCCGCAGGGATTTTGACAATGTCATTACATAAAATCCTGCCATCAAATGCCGCCGCCCTTTTTACTACCTGCTTTCCCACATTGCCTACACCTACCACGCCAATTGTCGATTCACCCAAAGATGCCCCTGTCTTTTTATCCCAGTCGCCCTTCTTCATCGCACTGTCCATCCACGGAAGCTGTCTGGCAAAGCTGAGAATATAACCCAAAACAGAATCAGCGACCGGTTTACTGAAAGCGTTCGGTGTGTTACGAACCTCGACTCCGTGCCGTTTGCACGCATCCTGGTCAATTGAATCGATTCCGGTACCCCACTTTGAAAGCACCTTCAATTTTGGCCCAGCGCGCAAAACCTTTTCGGTAAATCTGTCATCCCCGCAAATAACACCATCAATATCTTCAACGAGCCCAAGAAGCTGATCCTCTTCAAACATTTCCTGGAACGGCGGTATCACAAGCTCGCAACCGGCCTGCTCAAAACCAGTGCGAAAGCGGTCCATTACTATCTGCATATACGGAGCCGTTATCAATATCTTATAAGTCATAATTATTCCCCTGCAACTGTAAATTTATGATATAGTGCTTCTGCAATGCAAAAATCAGATTCGTCGTCGATATCCCATGCCTCCATCGGGTCCATTTCGAATAAAATGGGCTTTTTTCCTATGCGTGTTTTCAAATCAAGAAGGATATCCTTACTGAAAATATATATACATGAGTTTTCCTCATAAAGTGGGTCAAGGTCCTGAGTTCGCAGCAGTACTGAGGGGTCGTGATTGATGGGTTTCTGGTTGCTATCCCATAATCGTTTTTGTATTTTTGTAACAGAAAAAAGACTGTCGCAGCTATCCTTTTTATCCAGAAACATCTTGACAGCCCGTTCAATGGTCTTACTGCTAACAAGCGGATTAGTACTATGCGTTTGCAGATAATAATCCGCATCAACACAAGTTACCGTGTGCATTAGCACCTTATTCATTGATATTGTATCGGAACGCAAATCCTGTGGCCTTTCAACCAGTGTTACCCGTGGAAAGTTTTTGCGAGCATCTTCCATAATTACGGGGCTATCGGTATCTATAACTGTTTCGCTTATCATATCACAGCCAAGGAGGCTGTCGATTATATGATGATAAAGCATTTTGCCTGCAAACGTGCGATAATTTTTTTCCGGTACGCGAACGCTATGATGACGCATCGGAACCAGAGCAGCAATACGAGGTTTCATTCTCTTTTCCCTTTGAATTACCATTATATTTAATAACCCTGTCCGATTCAGATTCAACGCTCGGAGACTTCGATGATTTTGTGCTGTTTGGATAATAAAACTTTTCCCTTAACTGGCTGGAAATTCCTGTGCGCTGCATATAACCGCGATATGTGCCCCAAAGCTGCATAAACCTGAAAGCAAAAATACCAAAAACATTTTCAAAGAACACTTTTTCAGTAATTGAATGACGACAATCGCTAAAACTGTTAACGAGAAACAATCGCACAAACTCCAGCAGGCTAAACCTTTCCTGCGGATAAATCGCCTTCATCGCTATAGCTTCTCGGCGATAGCGATTATACACATTCCGCCATGTTTCGTTATGCACATGTGCGATTTCAGCTTTATCGGAATATACTATTCTGCCGCCAGCCTGTACCGACCGCTTTGCCCAATCGAGATCCTCCAGCCCAGTCAGCAATTCGTTATAATGAATCTGCTGCCATGACGATTTGCGTATTGCGACATTGGCGTTGTTGCAGAATGGATGGGTCTGCTGGACACTTGATTTGTCAGGAAACCACTTTTTGAAGATTTGATTTTCCGAATACTTCGTTGTTTCATCACCCCTCTGTTTACCATAAACAAGCGATGTCTGCGGGTCATCAAATGGTGCCAGCAAATGCTCAATCCAGTCTTTGTAAACTGGATATACATGTGCACTTGCCAATACAATAAATTCACCGCTCGCAGCCTCACAGCCGATATTCAGCGACCTGCCGAAAGTAAACTCTTCCTTATCTATAGTAAGAACTTTTGCACCAAATTTGGTAGCAATAGGGACCGTCGCATCAGTTGAACCTGAATCTACAAGTATTACTTCGACATCATCAATGCTCTGCTCGGCTATGCCGCTGAGCAGTTTGCCGATGTGCTTTTCTTCATTATAACTGCGAATTACGACCGATACTTTTATGTCAATCATCTTATTCTCATATCACCACAACGTTTACTTTTCGAGCCAATTTCATATTAAGCATTTTTTTTGGCAAGCCTCATACATCAATTCAGCCATTTCCCAATCCTCTGGGGTATCAATATCCTGAACAAGATATCGGGGAATTTTCAGAACTCTGGCTTCAGTATCCCATATTTTCTGTCTTTCCAGAAATGCACCGCAATCAAACATATAGAACTGGCCTGCATCATACAGCACCTCCGGTAAGTCCTGCGAGCGAACAAGCTCATTTTCAGGCCAAATCATTTCATAGCCCTGATTTTGCACAGCTTTCAATCCCCTGAAAATACAGAAATTGAAAGTTGTTACGGTAAACACCTCGCTGGCATTTTCCTTGCAAAGTATTTCAAATGCGTCCTGCAAGTCTCCTGGGCGAATAAATGGTGCTGTTGGATAAATACAACAAAAATAGTCAACTTGCCCGCCGTCTTCCTGCAGGCAGTCAACAGCGTGCTTTAGAACCGGAGCCGTTGGAGTATGGTCGTCGGAAAGCTCAGGAGGTCTGACAAAAGGAACTTCTGCCCCAGCGGATTTTGCAACTTCAGCTATTCGCTCACTATCAGTTGACACAATTATTCTGTCAAAAAGACCACACTCCCGTGCCGCCCTGATCGAGTATGCAATAATTGGCTTGCCGGCAAATTCCTTGATGTTTTTGCCTGGAATACGTTTACTGCCGCCGCGAGCTGGTATAATTGCCACATTCAATTGAATTTCTCCATCATAAATTAACACTTGTACTCTATCTACACTGCCAAAATTAAATCCTGAGTAAGAGGTGTTCCTTTTTCGATATCGCAAACTGCCGTTTTGCCAATTACATCGTCAATAAACTTTGGCGAAAGACCATAGCCAGGCCGAATAGACCTGATATTATCTTCTGAAAACTCCTGGCCAGCCCTTACATCCTCAACTACAAACAGTGACCGCCTGAAAACCCTGTTACTCTCTTCTTCTGTTGTAACTCCATAATGAATAGTACCAACAGCCTTTTCAGCTATTCTGATGTTCTTTATAAGTGCCTTTAGCTCCGCTGGTTCTATCGAGAAAAAACCATCCGGCGTATCATCCCGGCGGGACAGAGTAAAATGTTTTTCAATTACCTCAGCACCGAGAGCAACAGCACAAATCGAAGAGGCAATACCTAAGCTGTGGTCCGAAAAACCAACGGAACAGTTGAAACGGGTTTTCATGTCCTCAATGGTTTTTAAATTCATCTCTTCGGGTTTGGCCGGGTAGCTTGATACGCATTTCAATAAAGTGATGTCCTCTGCGCCAGCCCTGCGGGCCGTATCAACGGCTTCCTGAATTTCATCAATATCACCCATCCCCGTTGATATTATCAGCGGTTTGGAGGTCTTTGCAGCATGAGCGATTAACGGCAAATCAATCAACTCAAATGAGGCTATCTTATGAGCACAAATATCAAGTTCTTCAAGCATATCTACGCTGGTTTTATCAAAGACGGTGCAGAGAAAAACTATACCCAGGTCATCAGCTGTTTGCTTTAAATCTTTGAACCACTCCCACGGAGTATAGGCCTTTTCATAGAGTTCATATAACGACTGCCCACCCCATTGCGGATGGTCAACTTGGAAATATTTATTGCCGGCGTTTATCGTCATACTGTCCGGCGTATAGGCCTGAAACTTGACGGCATCAGCACCACATTGAGCGGCGGCCTTTATCATATCAACAGCCGTTTCAAAACACTGGCCGTGATTGGCTGAAACTTCAGCAATTATGAAAACGGAGGTGTCTTCTGCAACGGCATTATCACGAAAACTCAGGCGCATTATTCACCCTTAAAAATCTTCAAAATATATTTGCGGTCATTATGATGAAAAAAGGCAGGATAATCATCGTTGCTGACTATTCTTAGCAGATCGAACTGCTCGGCTATGCTCTTATTTACATCCACCCGGCTGTCTTTTGGTGTCCTTCTGGCATAAAATGTTTCCTGGCCACTCTGTTTAACAGGTTTCAAATCGTCATAGTTTTCCAAAAACTGTATACATAATTCAACGGACTTTCGGGCCTGCAAGTCTCTGATTTCGTCATGCAGTTCATCGCCTTGCAAAGTAATATAGTCGCTTATATATATATCGCCGGCATCAACACCGGATGTAACCTCGAACAAAACCGCTGGTATTTTGTTTTTCCCTTCCAGTATCTGCCAGAACAGAGGGGCCCATCCCCTGCCCTGAGGCAATTGGCTTTCATGAACAACCAAATTGTGTTTGTGTTTTCTCAAGCATTCTTCTTTTATTATGCTGAAATAGCTAAGTATAAAAACTATCTGGAACCGGCTGTCAATGTCCTTATAATTATGAAATAACCCGGTATGGCAGCCTTTTCCTCTCAGATCATCCACAAACTGTTCAGCGTAAGGGATGAACCAGCTTTCTCTGGATGTCAAAACAGCTATGTTCTCAAAGTTCATTTTATCGTTCTTACACATTCAAACGCTTCGGCGTATTTTAATCCAACTTTCATACCCCATACTTTCGCATTCGACTCCATAGCCTCTATCGACCGCGGGTGGGGGAACTTTCTCAATTCCGACTTGTATTGGCCCATTGCTTTCATTTTTCCCTCTATCGTATCGGTTATGTCAAAGAATACATTCGGCGAAAATTTCAACGGATAATTCCATTCGGTAGATGACAATACCTCAAAAGAATAAATCTGCCTGACTGTCTCACTCAGTAAAGGTCTGGTTGCTGTTAATACGGCTTTATATGTGATTTGATGGTCGATATTCAAATCGCCGGCATAGTGGGTGAAGACAATTCCCGGCTTGACGCTTTCCTTTATGCGTTCTATTACCTTTACAACATCCAACAGGGCAATCGTATCGAGCCTGTTATCCGGGAAATCATGAAAGAAAACTTTCTTTACCCCTATAGTCTCGTTAGCCATATAAGCCTGCTTTTCCAACTCCTCCATCTGGCTTTTAATATTATCAGCATCGCTGTTTTCATATCTTCCGGCAATTCCACGGCACAAGATCAGGACATACACTTGACAGCCATCATTTACCAATCTGGCAATCGTTCCGCCGCAGCCTAAAATTTCGTCATCGGGATGGGCCGCAACTATTAAAATCTTATTCTTCATCTTTTACCTTTATCCTGGCCTGGGCCAAAACATACCCACCTTCCAATCTGGCATCAGAAAACTCGATATTAAGCGCTGCTGTCTCTACAAAGGCGGGTGGGTAATCTTCGGCATCAAGCATTCTTATGTAATCATAAACTTTCGTGCCGCTGGCCAGCTCTGCAATATCGCTTTGCTCGCTCCTGCGCCTTGCGAACATTACCTCAGGGCCTTCCTGAGCGATTGGTTTGGGAGCATTCTGTATAATTGAAGGAATCATATCCTTAAAAACGATCTCTGAGAAACATTTGAATATCTGTTCAGCCGAACCCTGTAAATCAAGATCTCGTTTCATATATATTGGACCGGCATCTACCTGGCCGACAACCTTTAATGCTGAGATTTTCGTTTTATATATTCCTCGTTCAATTAAATTCTGCAACGGACTTCCGCCTCTTCCATATGGCAGATCGGTCATGTGAAAAACCACACATTCAAAATTGTCATAAATCTCCTGTGGTATCATCCATGACCAGTGCGGGAAAAATATATATCGTGGGCCAAACCGCTTGACCCTTTCAAGGTTCAGAGCCTCTTTCTTTGTTACCAACTCAACTTCAAGCCCGGGATTAATAGCAATAAACTTATTCGCAGCATCTATATTCCACGATTTGATAGTGGCAATAATGTATTTGTTTGACTCTTCCATAATTACTTAAAGGTTTTTAATTATTCGACATTGCATTTTTTAATCAGAAACATTGAGTCGATATTATCATCTTTCAGATATTTCACTCGCTTTTCACCGATGAGTTCCAAGCCATCAAACGAATCGAGATATAATTTCGCAAAATCGGTTTTCCAAAGTAGTGATTCATGCTGCCTGTATGTTACTTCAGTATATGTGTCCGCATAATACTCAAATCCCCATATATACCTGTTCGTACATCTGTGGATTTCCGAGAGTGCTTTTTGTATATCCGAAGGTGAAATATGAATCAGAATCCCGGAAGTAAACACAAGGTCAAAAAACCCATCCTTAAAAGGAATATCAAATGCATTTGCCTGGATAATATTGATACCGCTGGTATTGGCTTTGCTGCACTGAACGGCATAGCTGCCTACCTCAATTCCGTACAGATTTTCAAATCCCATTTTCTGCAGCAGCAGCAATTGGTTTCCGATATTCGAGCCGACTTCGAGAATTTTAACCGACCTGTCAAAACCTCCCAGAAACTCTTTATTTAGTTCTGTTCTTGTCAGACCGTAATTGGTCAGATACCTTTTATCCATACCATCCAGTGTAAGTGCATTTCGGTCGGTATATTCTTTGCCGAACTCACCTTGCCAGTGCTGGAATTGGGGCGTCGCAGTTTTTAGCATAATTTTATCCTTTAATTAAATCTTTAGCAAAATTCAGGTTAAACAATGCTCAGCTATCGATTTAACTATTTCACAACTTACATATTCCAATTGGTCATCTTCAAGAGCAGGATGCATCGGTATCGATACTTCCTGCTCGTAAAATCTTTCCGAAACAGGAAAGTCGCCTTCGGCAAAACCAAAATTCCTGCGGTAATACGGCTGCAAATGCACAGGAATATAATGTACCTGACAAAATATATTCCTCTCCCTCAATCGTCGAAAAAATTCATCCTTGGCTATCGAAAGCTCATCGAACTTTATCTGCAACGGATAGAGATGATACGCATGTTCGGCCTCTGGAATCGTTTGCGGTACGATAAACCTCTCATCATCACCAAAAACATTGTCATAGTACGCTGCTATCTGTTGTCTTCTTTCGATGAATTTATCCAGCTTAGATAGCTGGCTCAATCCGAGGGCACATTGAATATCGGTTATTCGATAATTAAAACCAAGCTCGTGCATTTCGTAGTACCACGAGCCATCGTTTCTTTCCAAAATCGATTCATCCTTAGTAACGCCGTGGCTGCGGAGCATTTTTATTTTTTCATCCAGCCCGCTGTTATCAGTAAGTACGGCCCCACCTTCACCTGTCGTAATATGTTTAACAGGATGAAAACTGAACACCGTTGCATCGGCATATCCTGATGAACCTATCGGCATGTTCTGATATACTGCACCAACTGCATGACAACCATCATCCACCAATTGGAACCCATATTTATCAGCAAGCGAGCGAAGCTGCTGCCAATGACATGGGTGTCCTGCATAATCGACCGCTACTACCGCCTTTACTCTTCTGCCGGCAGCATCATACTCTTTTAGTTTCGTATCTAATTTTTCAATATCAATCGTATAAGTGCACGGGTCAATGTCCACAAAATCCGGTGTTGCACCAGCGTACAAAATACAATTGGCACTTGCCAAAAATGTCATCGGACTGGTCAATACAATATCGCCCCCCTTCCATCCGAGCGCCAAACCAAGCAAATGCAGTGCAGCGGTACCACTGCTTACTGCCGTTGCGAAGGCAGAATCAAACCTGCGGCACAAGGCCTCTTCAAAACCCCGCACCGCAGGACCCTGAGTAAGCCGGTCAGAACTTAAAACATCAAGGACAGACTGGATGTCGCTGTGGTCTAAGGTCTGCTTTCCGTAGGAGATAGGGAACTTTTGAGATATTGTTTTCATCCTGGTCATTTATCATCTTTCTAAGATCGCCCACCCCAAGCCAGTGGGGATTATTATTGCTTGTATAGCCTGCAAAATCTACATTGAGAGCTTTGCCCCCCTGCCGCTGAAAATCATGTTCCACAACATACGGATAAATCACATATTTGTCTTCAAACTCAAAGGTATGAATACCATCATCAGAAGATACCAAAGTTTCGTGAAGTTTTTCGCCCGGCCTGATACCCGTTATCACCCGCTCACATTCAGGGGCTATCGCCTCGGCCAGATCAACTATTTTCATACTTGCTATCTTCGGAACAAATATCTCACCGCCAGCCATTTCAAAAAGCGTATTCAATACGAGTTCAACAGCCTGGTCAAGAGTCATCCAGAAACGGGTCATTCGGTCATCCGTTACGGGTATCCGTCCTTTTTTGCGGCATTCCTTAAAGAACGGCACTACACTTCCCCTGGAACCGAACACATTGCCGTACCGAACAACACTGAACTTTTTCCCGTCCGGCACATAGTTATTGCCCGCAATAAATATCTTCTCGGCGCATAGCTTGGTGGCGCCGTACAGGTTTATCGGATTAGCCGCTTTGTCGGTACTCAAAGCAACGACTTTCTTGACACCACTGTCAATCGCGGCTTCTATTATATTCTGGGCACCAAGAATATTGGTCTTCACAGCTTCAAACGGATTATATTCGGCGGCAGGAACTATTTTAAGGGCGGCGGCATGAATAACATAATCAACTTCGTGGAACGCTCGCCTGAGTCTGCTCAACTCTCGTACATCACCAATGAAATATCTCATGCACTCGTTATTAAACCGCTTCTTCATCTGATATTGTTTCATCTCGTCACGGCTGAATATCAGAAGTTTTTTGGGCTTATAACGATTGAGAACCGTTTCAGTAAACTTCTTACCAAACGAACCCGTTCCGCCAGTTACTAAAATCGTCTTTCCGTCTAACATAATAATACTCCGATCAAAATCGTGTTTTTTATGAACCTAAAATATCAAACTGACCGAAACACAAACAGCTTACGCATAAATCTTTGCATTGCAATTGGTTATACGGCTCTTGTTTTTTTGTTAATTTAGCCCGCCGCAAGGCGGCTCCTTAGCTTTGCACTTTTAGCTTTGCACTTTACACTCTCAAATTTATGCCCAAGGTGCTGACCATCGGTCAGTTTGAGTTAAAATCTTTCCTTCTCGTCCGGGCCGATATATGGGCCCTGCTTAATTTCAACCAGCACCGTATCCTCAAGACACCTGAATCCATGACCGCCGCTTACAAGCAGCAGCAAATCTCCCCGATGGAGTTCTTTTGTGCAAATATATTCCTTGTCGTCCGTATAAAAATCAGCCTCGACAAGACCCTTGCGCACAAACAGCACCTCTGACATACCAATAAGATTTCGCTCCATCTGCTTATGGACATGCCGTACTATTTCGCCGCCCTTTGGATACACGATAAAGCCAACCTGCTGCTTAACATCATCGGGCGTAACAAAGGTCGTCTCATCAGGCCAACTGCCTGCACGGATAATATATGCCATCATATTACCATCATGCTCAACACATTCGGCTAATTGTTCCTTTAGTTCAACACTCATAAATCCACTCCAAAATTAAAGGTGTCAGCTTGCCACTTAGGGGTAACCTTTTTTCTGCTTTTATAAAATAGCCTCGGCCAAAGGCCGAATCAGCAGTTTTGCGTTTTACACTTTGCACTTTACACTTTCTTTACGAACTCCGTCCCCGTCGGTGTCAGAACATCTCACGATCTCACGCCGCACGAGGCAGCAACTATTACTTTTTTATCAAAAACTGTCTCGGCCGTAGCTTACGCCCAAGCTGACGGTTTCTTTTTTTTTCTGCCTTATGCCTTTTCTTAAACTTTTTAAACTTTTTAAACTTTTTTCCTCTGTGCCCGTGTTGAACGTCTCACAATCCACACCGCACGGGGCCGCCACTATTAGTTTTTTATTAAAAACAGCCTCGGCCGACAGCTTACGCCCAAGCTGACGGTTTCTTTTTTTTTCTGCCTTCTGCCTTATGCCTTATGCCTTACCTTAACAGTTTTGCACTTTTAGCTTTGCACTTTACACTTTCTTTACGAACTCCGTCCCCGTCGGTGTCAGAACGTCTCACAATCCACACCGCACGGGGCCGCCACTATTAGTTTTTTATTAAAAACAGCCTCGGCCGACAGCTTACGCCCAAGCTGACGGTTTCTTTTTTTTTCTGCCTTATGCCTTCTGCCTTATGCCTTACCTTAACAGTTTTGCACTTTTAGCTTTGCACTTTACACTCTCAAACTGACCATCGGTCAGTTTGAGTTACGCATTCTCTTTATAAATGCCAAGAGTCTTTATGCCCTGTCGAATTTGGCGAAGCTTATCCTGAACATCCTGCCTTTCTGAGGCGATGATCAGGCCCAGGTCCTTATACAACCGTTCAAGCCGCCACCTTTCATCCTTAAACTCAGGCCTTTGCAGCATCCCTTCGCCGCCGATAACCGCGGCCAGCCTGTTGGCATCCTCTGCAAGATCCATCGCACCGTCGAGATCATAATGGCGAAGCTTCTCTACCTGCCTGCTCAGTATGTTCTCAAGATACGATACCATTTGCCGATAACCGGTCTCAGCCAATTGTTCGGTATCAATTTCGTTCAAATCCATTGTCTCTTCCATAGTATTCCAATCTCCAATTAAAATTTAAAATTCTATCTCCTGACTTCTGCCTTTTGCCTTATGCCTTTTTTCTCTGTGTCCTCTGTGCCCGTGTTGAGCGTAGCGAAATCCGCCTCTGGCGGATGGCTAGCCTTCTTTTATAAATTCCGCCGACAAAGTCGGCCTCCACAGTTTTGCACTTTACACTTTGCACTTTACACTCTCAAACTGACCATCGGTCAGTTTGAATAACTATTGTGCCAATGTGTGTTCGGTCTCTTCAAGCAGGCTCTGTGCGTCACTGTTATCCGGTTCAAGCGCAAGTATTCCCAACAGAATATCCTTGGCCAGATGAACATTACCATCCTTCAACTGAAGAGCCGCCAGGCAAAACATTACCGCGGTATCGCCCGGGTGCATATCAAGATACAATTGAAGAAAATATATCACTTTCGAAAATGACTTCATTTGACACGATACCTGAAACAGGCCGAGAAGCGCTGTAAGGTCGTCGCTGTTAATATCAAGGCTCTTTAGATAAAGCTCGAACGCCTCGGCATACCGTTGGCTATGCTGATACACCATCGCCAAACCGCAGTAGGCCTTGCTGTTGTTCACATCCAGCCGGCGAGCAACCTTAAATGCGATTTCAGCATTTGCGCAATCGCCCTGCTGCATCGCTATAACACCGAGACCAATATAGGGCCCCGCCTCGTCAGGCGCAAGTGTTGTTGCCCTTTCGTAACAGGCATGGGCCTGGTTATAATCGCCAACCGATGCATAGCAATCGCCAAGTTCCTTAACAACATCATACCGCTGTGTCATACCTTCATCCGGTATCTTCGTTTCTTTTACTATTTCCATGCGAGTTCTCCTGCAACCTCGACACCATTACGAGGCGTTGTCAATTGTTCATCTTCATTACCATCAAGTATTTCTCTGGCTCTTTCATAAAGCTCTATCGCTCTGACCAGTTGTTTCTGTTTGCGATGTGCCCTTGCCTCTATCAGAAGCGTGGAAACCGTCGGTCTTATATCGTTAAGCTGCTCAGCTAATCGGCAGGACTCTTCATATTTGCCTGCGTGATACAACGCGTTGGCCTGCCTGGTCTTCATCCATATCTCGTTGCCCCAGTGTTTATATATATGTTCAAAAACGCCGGCAGCCACCGACCAGTCGCCCTGCTTTTCAAGTTCACCTGCACCTCCCAGCATATTGTCGAACTGGAACGGCCATTCTTCCATCACAGGCCGGCGGATCTTTATCCCCGCAGCTTTCGCGCAAGACTCAATATCCAGGTGCCGATGAAGCCGTCTGGCACGGCGCAACTGCTCAATGCCGAATACACATGCCCAACAACCCGGCCGAGAACCAACCAATTCAAATGCCTCATTCGCCCCACTACTGTTGATAAGCGGATAGATTGATTTTTCTATCCACGCAACATCATCACACTCCTTGCCGGTGGGCCCGACGATCTCAAATCCATTCGGAACCACAGCAACGAAATCACCCTGACAATGTTCCAGTGCCGCATCGATTTTTTCGATATCGCTGCATCCCGCCTTCACTGGAACACCGATCACATTAGGAACCATCGTTTTAAGACCCAACAGTTCAGCCCGTTCAAGCGGCAGATAGATCTGGTATGGATATATCGTATGCGACCATATATCCCGCAGCGTCTGGTCAAGAGACTCACCGGGTCCATCGGCAAGAAGGATCAGTGACATATCCCCCATCTTCGGCCAGGGCTTTGGTGGCCGGCTGGTGCGAATGGACAGCAGGTTCCAGATGTAACTCCACTTATTCTTGCGGCGAACGATCGATATCCTGTCGCAGTCTCCCACCGGACCGTAATATTCGCCCGTAACTATCGGTACATGTTTGAAATCACTAAAAAACGCCAGCCGACGCGTCATATCCCAGTCTACCATCACATTAAGTTTCTCGTTATACGGGCCGGTCTTTTCCAGCAGACTGCGATGATGCATTACGCTCACATGCAGAACATGATTAAACATAAGCATCGCCATACGGTCAAAATCCCTGCTGGTCTCGACATTCTTGCTGAGAACAACCCGTTGCCCATCGGCCTTGACCTCGCAGTGCGACTTATACAAATCGCTGTAGGCCACCTGGCACTCATCCTGAGACTCCAGTGCATCGACAAGGACCTGCAGGTGGTGCGAATAGTATTTGTCGTCGTTATCGATATAGGCCACATACTTACCGCGGGCCCGTTTGAGAGCCTGATTGAGGGAATAGGGTTTCCCGCGATTTTGAGCCCTGTCAATAAACACAATTCTGTCATCGCCGAATCCATTGACGATCTGACTTATTTCGCATCCACCATCCCGAACAATTATAAACTCAAAATTCTCATACGTCTGCGACAAGACGCTCTGTATCGCCTCTTTGACATACATGGGCCGATTGTAACTGGACATCAACACTGTTACCAGCGGCCCCGTTCTATTTGTCTTATTAGTCAGCATCTTTTGCATTGCCGCATAATTGAACTATACTATCAATAACCATAGCCAACGAAATATCTTCCGTTTCACGATCGAATCCATCACTTCCAATAACAATACATGGCGTCTCGACCGCCGAAGCCAGAGCTCCATATTCGTTATCTTCGCAAACAACAAGGTCGCACCTGCTTATCACCGCCGCTGACTCTCTTATGTCGCCCCTGGCGATAATGTTCTTTCCGAAACCAAAAAATTCTTCTCCATCTTTGCCGAGTTGAATAATCCCGGCACCTGTCTTTTCCTCTAATATCCCGCAGAGACTCACCCAATTATCTCTGCCCCATCTCTCACCGCCAGCCGCAACCCCAACACGCGGATGCGAAACACCTGAAACATTAAACTTCAATATCCTGATAAAATCCAAACTGCCAAGGCATATCCGCTGGCACTCATCTCTATCGAACCCGGATACAGACGAAGACGCCTCGCCCGGATCGGCAGATACTTCATTATTCTGCCGACTATTTTCTAACTCGTAAAAGGGATTTGGTGGGTCTCCATCTGGTTGACAGAGTCCGCTTCTGCCTCAATCCCGGTACTTGAAAACTCCGCCGCCATCTTGCTGAGCACATCCTGCTCTACCGAGGCATCCACCGAACCGTGGCCCATCTGGCTCAGGTCCGTTCCTTCGGCCTGCTCGGACCAGTTCGACCCAGCAGGTTCACCTGCCGGAACATCGGGCTGCTCGGTTATTGCCCTGCAGCTTCGCATAACTTCTTCGGCCATTCGTTCTATCGCACCCTTGGGTTTTGCCTGCTCGCCGCCGAAGTCTCCAATGCTCTGGCCGTTTATTGTTACTGAATCGTCCGGCTCAATTGGACTAAACGCCGGCATATTAATCGGGTTTGCAAGACCATCACTAACGGCAGGTATAATCGGTGTAATCGGCATCGGCTCCATCTGCGCCGGCATTATCGGCATCGGCTCCGTCGGCGTTGGCATTATCGGCTGACCGATTACGGGTTCGCTTTCCTGCATCTGCGGAACCAAATCTATGATATCCAATTGATTCTGCTGCTCCAAAGGCCGCCTCAACTGTTCCGTATGACTGCGTTGCTTGCGGTAAAGAGCCGTATCCTTTTCTATCCTGTTAAGAATTTCGCACAGCTCTTTCATCTGATCACTGTAAGAATACCCTTGTTCTGCCATCTTACGGTAGCTGTCCGGCTGGAAATCTCCGCCGACGATCTGTTCACAAAAATCCTCGGCGATGCTAAACAGGAACTGCCCGTCAAAAATATCTTCGGCCCCGGCAAACCTGCCAACTACAGGTTTAAGCCCACGGCCGGCCCCTTCCAAAACTCCCCAAAGACCCGACTCATCGATACTCGTCGAAACGACATAGTGTTTATCACGCAGCCAGCCGTCAAGATTATCCTGCGCCCCGTCAAAGAACACCACGCTGGACAGATCCAATTGCTCAACCATATCTTTGACATAATGCTCTACCGATTTATCCTCAAACTCGCCGGCTATATACAGCCGGTAATCCGAATCGATATAATGAAGTTTTTGCATACACTGAAGAAGCTGCATCGGGTTACTCCTGAGGTTTATCGGCCCGACGCTGGCAATTCGTTTACCCCTGCCCTTTTTGTCGATATGGATATTACTGGTATCGACACATGGCCCTGCCTGTACTATCTTAACTCTGTCGGCGATATTCTCGACCCTGTCAGAAATGGCCTCGGCGACAAACCGGCTGGCTGGCAATACAAGCGTATCGACATTGGCCCAGTTTATCTCCTCGACCGGGCCGTTATAAACATCATCAATACCGAGCTGGACTATTATCTCGCACACTTTCGGCATCGAGCAGACCTCGCGGACAACCTCATCACAGCCGGCGATCCACGCCATATCGGCCCACTCCATGACCTTGCGAACTTCTTCAAGCGAATCTTTTTGGCAAACTTCGGTAATGAACCGCTTGTCGGCAAAGGCCGATATACCTTCGATCTCACTGCCGCCGAAAAACGCGACCTTCGCACGCTTGCTGCGGATAATGTCTACCATGGGACGAAGTATCTCCTGGTTCGGGATCATCTCAAGGGACCGCAAAAGCATTTCCACCGCGCTGCCGAAATATTCCTGCTGCAGGAAGCAATTAGCTACACGATTAATAACATCGGGGCTCAATATCTCAAAATGCTCCATCTTGTCAAAAAGACCCGCCGCCAGAGTGCCCCGGCCGGCGTCGATATAGGCCTCGCACAGGTTCCAGTAGATCTCTCCTCCTTCAGATTCACTGCTGTGCTCGGTGGCCTTTTCGAAGTGTTCTATCGCTTCATCTACGCGACCGAGGCAATACAGTACCGCCCCGCAATCGTTCCAGGCCTGACTATCCTTGCCGAACAGCTTCAAATGCCCCTTAAAGCTCTCAAGAGCCTCTTCATACTTACCTGCCTCGCCAAGTTCGACTCCCTTATCGTACAGTTCCGTTTTTGATTCCAACGCCATTTTTCTATCTCCTATGCATACATAGACCCTTGGTTTACAGCTTGTACCCTTTGTTTATGCAAATTCTGTACCCGAACCGCAAAATTGACACACCACTGCCAACTTACTCAAATAAATCCGGGGAAAATGCCGAAATGCCTGTTTTTAAGCTAAAACCCCCGCTTTAACCCCCCGCTGGGCCATATCTGCCAGCCAGCCTGCAAAAAATCCGCAAGCCGGCCGCTGTTATATGTATAAATATCGAACAATCCCCCGCTCACCGCCCGACATTTGATAATTCGTGAGATTTTTCCACGAATTTTCACTTGCCCACAAGCTTTTGGACGATACCAATATAATTGAGAAAATTTACTTTTTTTGGTAGCTTTTGAACCACTAATTGACGCTAATGAACACCAAAAAAAAAAAACGGAAAATACTCAAAATCGTTGACAAACAGACCGCAAGGGAGTATAATTCCGGCAAAATGGACTTTAGCGAAGGGGTAAGAAATGAATAAAAGGCAGACGACGTGTCTGGGGATTGGAATAACTGTTATTACCCTGATGTGGTTATATCCTCCGTGGGAATACACCGTAGTTATGCTCGGAAGCAATACGGCATATAACATACCCACCGGATATTACTCTATATTTGATATTCCCTCTATCAGAATACTACGGTCATTAAGAGCCAACGAACTACAAAGCGCTGTAGTTGGTATAGATTTTTCACTCTTGGGTAGCCAGTGTGTTATCGCAATTCTTGCAACCGGCGGCTTGATTTATACCTTCAAAGACAAAAAGGAGGGGCAACCACTGAATAAAACAAAGGTTATTCGGCTTATTCTTTTGGCGTTTGTGTTAACAATCGTTTTGGCGCTTGTGTTAACAATCGTTTTGGCGCTTGTGTATCTTTTCCCGCCTGCTGGATAACATATTAGGTCATCTGCTGGATTGTCAAAGTTTTCCGCCAGCCGTTATACAATAAATCCGCAAGCCCCCCTCTGTTATATGTATAAATATCGAACAATTCGCCCTAATGACGCTGATTTTGATGCCGACAGTATTTCAATTCTCTCACCGGTAGGGGATGCTATTTTGGATCTGGCGGTAGGAGACAAGTCGTCAGTAACGATCCCCTGTGGAAAGTTTGATTTTGAGGTCATTGACATTGACAAGTCGAAAATTCAATAAGCAATTATTAGACGCTGATTCCTGATTTTACAGATTTTTTCTTTGCAATCTTTTTTTTAGCCGTCTTTTTCACAACAACTCTCTTCTTTCTTTTTTTCTTTTTGACAACTTTTTTTTGAATCTGCCCTGCATCTTTAGCTTTAAATATTCTAAATACAGGTATAGTCAAAGCAGACAATCCCATTCTGACGGTCGCATTTTGGACATATTCCCTCCAATACGGCCACGCATTGAATACACCATTCATTTCAGCAAACGCTTTATACGCCTCATCAGGATACTTCTCAAACTCATCTTTAAAATCATAGCACAAAAGAAACGATGCATGTATTAAAACTACCGGCTCTGAAATATTTTTAACAAAAGCTTTAAGATTGAAATCTGCAATTACAAATATAACGTTATTATCTGTGTCTAATTCAACATTTGCAGTATTATCAATTTCTACAGATTTGTTTCCAATATGTGCATTGGGAGTTTGTTTAAACGAGCTTTCAATAATCGCAACATCCTTAATCTGGACATTATCGGATATTTTTAAACCCAAAGCCATTTTATCCTTTTCACTCATTGAGACTAATCTTTCTTTTTTCATCCTAAGCAGCCTTTAGTTTAATTTTACCGAATCCATTTTCGTTGTTCTTCGCATAGTTAGCCCACTTGCTCTTGGGTTTTGTCTCATTGATAGTTGTGCCAATAATACCAATAGACCACTCTTGCATATCTGAATATTGAGCATCAGGGACCAAAGAGACATCTAAGTCAAAATTATCTATATCTAAAGCCTGAGCTACTTCAAATAATCTCATAAGACTAGCAGAATTATATTCTGTAGCTTCATATTGTTGAATTTGTTGCTGAGTTCTATTGATTTTCTTCGCCAATTCATCTTGCGTATAACCTCTGGCGATACGGGCTTTAATTAATAATTGTCCAATATCTTTCATAGAACTTGCAGATAGTTTACTAGCCTTGGCAAGGGACTCGAAATCTGCGATTTTAAGTTCCACTTCTTCTATTTGTGATTTTAAACCGGCAATCATTGCCTCATATATTTCTTTAGGCATTTCGACAGTTGTATTAATTGAAGCATCTAACGCCGTTTTCAATTTATTTAACTGACTTTTAGCAACTTTATACTGTTTCTCATTCTTAATCATCTCAAATTCTCCGTTTTTAAATATCAAAGACTTATTAAAGCTTTAAAAGCAAAATCCCTTTTTCATTTCCATCTTCATCTGTTTCAAACCATCCTTCGATTGGTCGTCCATCTGCACCAAGGTCATATCCATACACTAAAAAATCAACTCCATATTTCTCTTTCATTTTCGCTCTCGGAAATTTCCTGTTTTTATAAAAAACCTCATCAAGTAATTTAACATTTATATTAGCATTAGGAACCCAACAACCATCAATATCATCAGGTTCATCTTTTTTTGTAACAAAACTCCCACCTACATACAAAAAAAGAACTCCGGCAGATGCAAGATTTAATACAGCTTTAACAAACCCTTGATAAAGCTCTTTCCTTTTCTCTGTCCACGTAAATCTCTCTTCAATATCCCCAAGAAATACTTGATGTACGCCGGGTGGCAAATTACCATTACCATCGAATGGAGGTATTCTATTCGTATCAGCCACTTACAAAATCCCTTGCAAGAATTATTAGATACCGAATCTACCATATTTAACTCCTATCTTCAATTATATTATACACAATATTTTTATTGTTTTCAAGGGCAATACAATATTTTTCTTGTATATATTATTCGTCACTTTCTATTAGATTGTTTGAAAAAAAAGGAATTTTTTTATAAATTTCACAAATAATGGCTTTATAGCCCCAAAAAAGGACTTTATTTCGTTTCACTCTATCGCAATGACAGTTGGAATCCGGCCAAAAGAACCGCAAAAATCTGGACAGGAAGTATCAACATAGCATAGAAAGCGGTTGCACTATCTTGCTATTGGGTAAAAAAATAAAAAAATTTATCTCCTTTCCTTATAAGCACTTAAGAATTTTCGCACCTTAAAAAATTGGCCGTTTTCGCATGAGAGACGCAAGTTCGTGCAAAGTATAGAGGGGCTTACTTTTTTTGTAGTCTCTGAATTTTGAGTTTTTAGTAAAGGTTTTCCGCCAGCAGGCGGACGCATCGCCCCAGCAGGGGCACGATAGAACCATTTCTATAGGCCAGCAGGCCAAGCAATTGATTATCGTTTATTGATTAATGATTATTGAGTTGAGGAGTCCGCCTACGGCGGCATTAGTTTTTTCTCTGTGGCCTCTGTGGACTCTGTGGCTAGGTTTTTATGCCTTCTGCCTTTTGCCTTATGCCTTGGTTTTATAAATCTGTGTCTAATAATATAAAATCTACAATACGCAATATACTTGGCGACATACGCAATACGAATCATATCCGCTGCGACAACTGCCGTTTTTCCACTTGGCTGATCGGCCTGGGCCGCCATATCCTCATGTGCCGCCGAAAGGTCAACTTCATTGGCAAATGGTCAGAGCTTCGCCTTAGCGCCTCCTGCGCCAATTTCGGCCCCAGCGAACTTTTCCTTTCGTCGCGTCGAAGTTTCAACAAAGATGGGAAAGCCGCTCCTGCTCCCCCCCGGCGGATACCCCTAACCAAAGGAAAATTCGCTCTTGTCGATGCGGAAGATTATTACCGGCTGAGTCAATTTCAATGGTTCATCAACATCAATAGCAATACCATTTACGCGGTCAGAAAGGTCCGAGGAATAAGTCTCATGATGCACAGGGACATAATGGCCGCTCCCGACCATTTATTCGTCGACCACATCGACCATAACGGTTTGAACAACATCAGGAGCAACCTTCGTTTATGTTCGCAGGCTCAGAACAATTGCAATAAAATTTCGACAAAGGGAGCTACTTCAAAATATAAGGGCGTTTCCTGGAACACAGCCAAGAAAAAATGGTTTGCGGCAATTCAACACAACGGAAAGAAATACCGACTCGGATTCTTCACCGACGAAATCGCCGCCGCCATTGCCTATGACAAAAAAGCAAGCCAACTGCACCATAAATTCGCCTGCCTCAATTTTCCTCCAAAATTTTAGACAGGATAACAGGATAGAAGCTATATATTAAAAAAAACAAACAAGATTATATTTTGGATTAACAGGAGTCTGGTAGGATGGGTAAACTTCCCGCCAAAATTTTAGACAGCTTGCACCTTAGGTGGATAACAGGATTTAAGATATATAAAAACATAAACAAGATTATACTTTGGATCAACAGGAAGGCAGGGGAAAATATAATTTCCGCCGCCATTGGCGGCCTCCACAGTTTTGCACTTTACACTTTGAACTTTACACTTCTTGACATCCCCGGCCCGGCACCTGTATAATCGAACAATGTAAATGGGAAATATCCGGTAATGTCCTTATTTCGAGGGAAATGACAATGCCATGTTCTACCGAATGGAAAACAATGGGGATCTGCTGGACATTGACGGGTATAGTCACCGGCCGGGAGATAAATCAGGTTAATCTCTATGTATGTGAAGATCGGAGATTTGACAGCATAAGTTATCAGTTGCTTGATTTCTCAGGGGCGAAATCTTTCGATGTAACCGGAAAGGAAGTCAAGGATATCGCATTTCAGGATGTGGTAGCAGCCGGATCGAATCCAGATATCAAGGTGGCGATAGTGGCTCCTCAGGACATTATGAAGAAACTGGCCGAAATCTATGCCGAATACAGCGAACCTTCTCAATGGGAAACCAGGATATTCGACACTATCGAGGATGCAAATCAATGGCTGAAATCTCTCGGGCTGGTGTGATTGAGAAAACTTAAAGCGCAAGCCGCCGACCAAACCCAAAAAAGCCCGAAGCGCAAGCGCCGGGAAAATTAAAATAGCCCAAAGGGCGCCATGTTTTAGCCTCGCCCGTGAGGGCGTGGTATAGAGATCGCAAATCATAATGAGCCCGCGCCCAGCGGCCTCCACAGTTTTGCACTTTACACTTTACACTTTACGCTCTCTGGCTCCTCCGTGGGCGGACTTGCTGCCGCGATCTCCGCGATCAGCTCTGAAAACATCGAGCCGATACTGTCCAGCTGGCTGGTGAGCGGATACCTTTCCTCAACGAACCGCCGGTACCGCCCCGGCTGATAATACCCGCTCAAGATCTGGGCGCAAAACTCATCAGCAGTATTGAAAAGCCACTCTTTTCCAAAAGTGCCCTCAGAACCGGGGAAATTATGCACCACCGGTTTTAGCCCGACCGCCATCGCCTCAAGAACGCCCATCCCCTGGCTCTCTATCATACTGGTCGAAACGATATAATGCTTATCCGCCAGCCAGCCGACAATATCATCCTGCCAGCCGTCAAAGAACACCGAACCGCTCATCCCCATCGCCGCGACAATATGGCGAAGGTACTGCTCAAGAGCCCCGTCATAGCTCTTGCCGGCAATATACAGCTTATAACCGCCGTCAATACTCAAGAGCCGCTGCATACATTGGGCCAAAAGCATCGGGCCCTTAACGGGTCGAAGATTGGCGACAAAAGCGATATTTTTGCCAGCAGGTCTGCTGACAAATTTGAATTTTTCGAGGTCAACACCGTTGGGTATCGTTAAGATCCTGCATCGCCGATTTATATCGGGGACCTGGGCGGTCAGCTCCTGATTGACGAAGCTGTTTCCAACCGTAATGAGTCTGTCAACATTGTTCCAGTTAACCTTTTTGGGCCAGTCGAGATAGGCCTCATACCGGTGCAGCCGAACGATATTCCTGCAAACTTTCGGCAATTTTGAGCCGATCTCGGCCAATTCGGTGCACCACTCAAACCAGGATATATCGCTCCACTTCATCAGCTCAAAAACATCGCCAGAGCCATTGCCGTCGAACATCCGCACATCAAAGCCCCTGCCGGCGAAGGAGTAAATATCCCGAAGAAATGTCGCGCCGTCGCCGCCGCAGAAAAACGCTATCCTGAACCGCCGGCCCTTGCCGGCTTCCGCGCCACCGTCCCGGCCGGTAAGCTGTTCGGCAACACCAAAGCATCGCTCAGCATCGTCGCTCTGACCGGCCCTGCTGAGAAACTCACCTGCCTGGCGCCAGAGCCCGCAGTTGCCAGGGTCAGCATCAAGCTCATCTTTGATACGCCTCAAGGCGTCAACGTCGCCGCTGCTGTTAAAACCTGACTGTCCGGATAATCTATCGATAGCTGCACCTGCGGTTATGAGTTTCTTATCTTAAAAAATTCATTAGTGAAAGTGAAAACATCTTCGAGGCGACCACCAGGCTCATCTCATAAAGCAGTTCATGCTTGGCAAGGTCAACAGCCACCTGAGCGATATCGGCATCCTGAAGACGGCTTATCTCATCTTCCGTATTGTATTTTATACTCTCAAGACTGTTTTTCAGCGTGGTAAGCATACTGATCCGCCCGCCAATTTTCGGAAATGCCCGCGTTACCTTGTCCTCAACATTGTGCATAGCAGATATCGTCTCACTGAGCTTGTCATTCCACTGGTCGGCAGGCAAAGTCGTATCGCCCATCAAATTGCGTGCAGAAATCAGCACATTGAAAATATCATAAGTACCGGGGGTGCGGATGGCCTCTGTACCCGTCGTTGTCAGTGCAGAAACATTCACATACAAAACCTCGCCAGTTACCGAATGCGTTACCGGAACATTGGCAGCATTCGCATCTGCGGTATTGCCGGTTACCGTGGTCAGTCCGCCATCAATTGATATTGTATATGCACCAGTGCCGCTATTATATGCCGAAACGGTAAGGGTAATATCTCCACGGACACTGGATGTCGCTGTCCCGGCTGTCGCTCCCGTAGTCGTTACACCGGTGGATTCGTCAGCGCTTAGAAACACAGGGGGCTGTCTGCTGTCAATCGCGAAAAGACTGTCGCCCGAAAATACGGACGATTCCTCAACACCGGGAGCAACGGCAACATTGCGCTCGTCATTGCTGCCCTGGTAAACAACGCTGGAAATCCGGCCGGTTGAATCACGGGTAATCGCATAAGGTATCGTATCAGAACTTGCACCGCTGAAGAGATACTGACCGATGTGCTGTGTGTTGACAAGCGAGACCACCTGTTCGAGAACACCATCGAGCTGGTTTGCTATCGCTGTGCGAACCGTATCGCTGGCTCCACCGCCGGAAGATACCGAAGTTATATACCCTACAGCATCAATCATCTGCGAACTGATCTGCTGAACCACCGACGAGTTGAAATCAAGGATGCCAAGCATCTCGGAAAGCGAATTTAGATAACGATCCAGGGAACGGCTGTCTGTATTAAGAGACAATATACGGTTGGAATCGACAGGATTGTCCGATGGACGGTTAATTTCCTGACCGCTGGATGCCTTCTCCTGAAGCATACCAAGTGCCCTTGAATGAGTCGATATCGCCCAACTCGTGCTGTTATATATAGAACTAAGTGAATAACTCATTTATTACCTTTTCTTACTGCATAATGCTCATAAGACTATCCATTGTCGTCGAGACAGCGTTTATATATTTCGCCATACCCTGAAACATCCGCTCAAAGACTAACATCCTGGCCGCCTCATCGTTTATATCAACACCGCTAACCTCGTCGCGCTGTTGGGTCAGACTTTGCCAAACACCATAGGAGCTATCTCGCCGCAGCTCAGTGTTCGATATCTGATTGGCAACATCGATAACTATTTCGCGGTAATAGTCTTTCATACTCATCGCGCCAAGACTTGTTATCGCCGTGGCGCCGATATTCGCCATCGCCATGGCACCTGCGTTATCATCTAAACTGACCGAATTGCATACCGCTATATTGCTGATTCCGTTGGTTGCGTTGCTCACATAGTCGTTAACGGCTATGGAGCTGGCGGTATTTCCCGTAAAGAAACAGTTTATGCCCGTCGCGGCAAGAAAACCCGTCGGGTCGGAATTTGAAACTGCGCTAATCTGAAAGGTCTCTGTATCATTAAGGTCGCCCGGGCCCACCGATATCTTAATACCATCGGCAACATCAATAACGCTGCCGGGCACATAACCGGTGCCGAGACTTAGTGTCGCAACATCGCTGGTGCCGTCATTGACAGTTATAGTTAGAGTGCCGGCACCTACGGTACCTGTACCGGAAATTGTAGCAGTATATGTCCTGGTAGTAGCCCCGGTGTAATCGCCGGATATATTTATCGTCGGAACTGTGCCTGTCATTGTTGATGCTGACGGAGAAGCAAGAACTCCCGGCAAAAAGTCAAACGTGTAATTGGTCCCCGCGGTTAAAACAAGTTTGCCAGCGGTTACCGTACCTGACAAGCCGGTAATCCCATCAAACTTGGCCGCCATTGTCGCAAGTGTATCGGTAGCAGTATCTACCGCAATTGTGCTGCGCGAGACCGTACCATTGGGAGCAGTCATTCGCACATATATGTTCCCGCTGGTAAGGGCCGGTTCAAAATCACCAACATCAGTAGCTGTCATCGTCCATCCGGTCTGACTGGTAAAGGAGCCAGCCGTCCCAACGCCCTGAACATGAAGCTTATTGACCTGATTGACTATCCCCTCGGCCAGATTATCCAGCTTGGCAGCTAAAGCATCAACTATATTGCCGCGAAGGTTCACAAGGGCACCTATTTTGCCGCCTGTAACATTAATATCATAAACATCAGCATCATTAGGTGAAATACCGATATTGTAACTGCTGCCGTCAGCAATGAGCCCGGCCTTAATCAAACACTCCTGGGCACCAATAACAAGAGGTGTATTCCCGGCGGCAATATCAACGACACCATATTTTCGGCTATATGTCGTTACGCCTATCATCCGGGACAAATCCGTAATCAACTGGTCGCGCTGGTCGAGCATATTATTGGCCTCATCACCAGCTATCAACCTCGAACGAATGCTCAAATTTAATTCTGCAATCTGGGCTGTAATAAGATTAATCTGTACAACAGTCTCCTGGGTTTCGACAAATATACCATCCTGCATATTGGAAACCACAGTTCCCATATTACGAAGCTGGATGGTAAGCGATTCAGCCGCAGATATAACCGGATTCTGATAATTTGAATCAGTAGGATGGGCAGCCAGATCCTGCATTGCGCCAAAAAAGTTATCTAATGCCGTACTCAAACCACTGGAAGATAACTCTCCGAGTGCGCTTTCAACGGTTTTCAGTGATTCAAGCTCTCTGGAAATTTGTGCTATCGTCGATTCCTGGTCAACAATTTCGCCCTCCAGAAATGTGTTAACCATCCTGACAATTCCTTCGATAGCAACTCCCTGTCCAATCATTATACCATTTGAATACGAGTCATCTCTCGGGCGAAAATCAACATCCTGACGGTGATAACCCTCAGTAGCGGCGTTGGCGATATTGTTACCAACTACATTTAACGCCTGCTGGGCAGCCTGAAAACCACTAATACCTATATCGTAACCACTCATATTCCGCTCTCAATCGAAATTTACTGTTAATTTGCGATCAATAATCTTTTGTAAACCGCCTCGGCCAAAAGCCGAATCCACAATTTTGATATTTGCTTTTTTAATTTTTGATCTAACCCTCTAAAGCCTCATACTGACAACACCTCTTTGCGCTTCCCACCTGGCCTTTCCTCGGACATTGTATGTTACAGTCTCAGAGCCATTACCGAACAGCTTCCGCAGAAGCGAATTATTCAAACGGGAACATTCTTTCAGCAGCAGGCCGGTGGAAGTAACTTCGCGATTGAGTTTTTCAACATACTCTACAACCTCCTGCTGCTTTTGCGCTACAACAGCGGACCTTTCATCAGGCAGATTTGCCCGAAGTTTCGACAAATTCATCTGACTGACACTACAGCCTAAAACCAGAGCCAGTTTATTACAAATAGCGGCTCGTTTACTCTCAAGGGCCCTTCGACCGCTTTCATCTGTAACAGCCTCAAGCAGACCCTTAAGTTCATCTTCATGCCTCTTAATTACCGCGGCGCGAAGACGGTCGAGGAAATCCAGGCTGACCTTAATCTGCTCGACCTCTTCATCAAGAACGCCGAGCAATTCATCAACAAGTCCGTATAATCGTATTTGCTGCGCAGTCATAAAATCTCATCCAGTGTCCTAACCGCTCCTGCCTGATACTGTGATTTAGCCGCGTCAACCGCCGCTCCGAGCTCCGCTGTGGCCTGAGAACTTTTGGGCATCTGCTCATATATCTGCTTCCAAAGTCCAAAGCCACCCTTTTCCGCTATCGCATCACCAAGGAACGACCAGTACATACTCTGAATCTGCTCCGATGATGAATCCGCAAGATCGGATTCCGGTATAGTTTCCTTCATTCTGTCAATTATCTGGCGGATAAATATCGACTCAAAATCTCTCGCAACCTTCCTGCGATGTATATCCTCGATATCAAATTTACCGTCAGCGACCCTAATTGAGTCTCTGCCAAGGTTCTTTGCCATCTGAATCCGGCTTGTCAATTTGGCCGCCTCGGCTCCAGGAGGTGCAACAAACAAATTTTCTATACTGCTGGTCATTAAAATTTCCCGTTAATCAATCTGCTACATCATTTCTATTTCGGCCTGCAAAGCACCGGCCACTTTCAGCGCATTGAATATCGCTATTAAGTCTTTGGGCGTTGCCCCTATTGCGTTGAGTGCCCTTGCCAACTCCGTAACCGTTACAACAGGATAAACCGGTATCAGGGAGCCGGCTTCCTCATCGACTAAAAGACTCGTAACATCAATGGTCTCTGTCGTTGCCAGGGAATTATCACCAAAAGTCATTCCAGGCTGAAAAACCGCCTGCTGTTCGTTAACCTTTACCACCAGTGAACCTTGCGCAACAGCGGTCTCTGAAATCGCGACATTGCCTCCGACAATTATCGTGCCGGTTCGCTCATTGATGATCACCTTTGCGGCCATATCGACTTCAACCTCAGGTCTGGTTATCTCGACAAGAAAATCGACCTCCTTGCCATCGGCTATCTCGTCAGGAATCCTGACCTCAATTGTCGAGGCATCTTTTACGATCGTACTGCCGGGGTACAATTCATCTATCGCATCGCCAATCCTTCTGGCAGTAGTAAAATCACTGTTCCTCAAAAGAAGAGTTATCTTCCTGTGAATGCCTACAAACTCCCAAAAATCAGACAGTTCCTCTCTTTCAACATAAGCACCGCTGGCAATAAATCCTCCGGTCGGATGGTTCTTTGTCGCACTGCTGCCGGTTTTTCCTGAAACGGTCCATGAAGAAGTGGATATCGATGAGGCACGGGCAACGGCATATACCTGGCCATCATGGCCCTTAAGTTCCGTAGCAAGAAGCTCGCCACCCTGAAGACTGGTAGCTTCGCCGATAGTTGAAACATTAACATCTATTCTTGAGCCGAGGCGGTTCCACGGACCAAGCTCTGCGGTAACTGTAACAACCGCAATACTCGACGTCTTCAAATCGGAAGGTTCGAATGTTACATCGCCGTTACGGCGCAACCAGCTGGCAAGTAACTGCCCGGCCTGTTCGGAAGCGTCTCCTGTAGCGTTAAGGCCGACAACCAACCCGACACCTTCAAGGGTATTGCCGCGCACACCATAGATATTGACAATATCCTTTATGCGAGTTGCACCATCACATAGCCCGCAAAACAGCAATACCGCCGCAAATATCGCAAACTTCTTTTTCATAATTGATTCCTGAACAATAGCTTTGGGTATTGTTAGAACGGCCAGATCGCATCCAGTATCTTGGCAAACCAGCCGGGCCTGTTATAGTCCTGGGTAACACCCTTGTTTATTATCACAAGCTGGAAATTAGCCACCTGCTCACTGTTCACTGTATTGGTAAAGGTTATATCTCTGGGGCGCACTATCCCGCTGGCCTGAACAGTCTGCTTGTCCCCACCGACATCCCGAGATATGGTACCTATGACAACAAGATTGCCGTTGGGGTGAACATCCTCAACAACCACAGTTATCTTATCGGTTATCGTTCGTTCATCCTTGTACTCGGCCTTTCCCGTTAAAGACTTGCTCGAACTCATATCGATTCCCACACTCGGAGTATTGGGAAGAATTTTATTGATAATACTGCCTGCATCAATCCTGTTGGCATTACCGTCAATCGATAACTCTCTGTTAGTGTTTTTCAACAGCGTTGTCTTAACTTTGGCATCAATTGCATGGTCCTCGCTGATGATTATCGTCAATATATCACCTATCTGATTGGCCTTGTCATCTGAGTATATCGATTTGGCATTTCTGCTTCGTTTGGCCCATATCGAACCGCAAAAACCATCCGAGCAAACCACGCCTGCCATCAATACACAAAAAATAAACATCTTTCTGGTTTTACCGTTCATAATATCAACCCCTAACCCAGATAAACTGGAAATACTAAACTCTAATATCTAAATCCTAAACAATATCTAATTACCAAAATCCCAATTCACAAAACAAAAACGGACATTTAACATTTTGTTGCCATTTTGCGCACAATTTTATTTGTAAGAGACTAAAAATTAGGTTCCACTGTACCGTCTTGTTTAACCTTTGCATAAATCACTCTTGCATTGCGTTCCAGGCCCATTTTGACCCTGATATACTCACCAACTTTTCCGTCAGTAAGTGCCTCACCCTGCATCGAAATAAACATTCCGCCTCTTCTGATCTCGGCCATTACTATCTGTCTTCGCTTAATAACGACCACCGGTTCAGGCATCTTTGCCGAATCCATCCGAACAACAGAAGTATCGTTTACCTGGCGGCCCTTCCTTATACCCATTCTGGCAACCTGGCCATAAGGTACGGTAAAATCAGCAGTTGCAGGCGATGACGACTCGAATTTGACAACCTTGACATTTTTGGGACTAATCATCACACCAACTGGTATATCAACCACTGCAACAGCTTTTTGTCTCTTGTATCTTATTTCAAAAAGCACCTCTCTCCGGTCAACTTCAACTCCATCCCGAATAACGCTCACCCAAACCTTCGGCTTGCCGCTGCTGCCGTGCTTGCCCATCTTTGCGGTAAGCTTAACATCGCCTCCATCAGGAGAACCGGCCCAGAGCTGCGGTTTTTTGATGATCCTGATACTGCTTATCGAATCGGCTGCTTTGAGCCTGGAACGAAGAAACGACTCGGCAAGGTCGGTAAACCTGCTGGTGGCGATAGTTTTTTCTCTGCGCCGAACCTCCGTACTCTCTGCGCCGCTAATCTGAACATTCGCCGTCGATATTCCGCATGCCGACAGCCTGCTCAAAACAGTATTCCTGTTAATCACTATCTTCTGTCCAGAGACAGAAAACTTTCCCAGTCCTACTTCTTTGGCTTTTTCGGTGAGAATATCATCGCCCTGCATTATCGCAATCGCACCAAGCGATACCGAATCTCCTTCGATAACCTTTTCGCGAGGAAGATATATTCGCAGGGCATTTTTGTCTGCTCCGCCACATAGGATAGCCGCGGTCAACAGTAAAAATATCAATGGTTTTGTCTTCATTTCGCTACCTGCCTGTCAGATTTATCTAATCAGCATATTTGTAGTTCTCAGAATATTATCACCTACCCTGATACAACGAGAATTAATCTCATAGCCCCGCTGGGCGGTAATCATATTCACTAATTCATTAACCATTTCAACATTCGATTTTTCCAGTGTCTTTGAAAGAATACTTCCGTAACCGTCGGCCCCTGCCGTTCCGCTGGTTGCCGTTCCGCTTGCCTCTGTCTCTTTGTAAAGGTTCCCGCCCTCGGAACTAAGTCCAGCGGCGTTGGGAAAACGATATAATTCTATCGTTCCGACATTCTGCTGGCCGCTGGGTGTCATTACACTGACCGTACCATCCAGACCAATATCAATCGTCGTCGCCGTTGGCGGTATCGTTATAGCGGGACTGACTATATAGCCGGTGGAATTAACAAGCTGACCGTCGGCATCCATCTGGATCGAACCGTCCCGTGTGTAGCGTTTGTCACCGTTTTCAGTAGTTACCTCAAGGAAACCGTCGCCCTGTATCGCCATATCAAGATCCCGCCCTGTCGTCTGAAGCTCCCCTACGGTAAAGACCTTATTTGTCGATGCCATACGCACGCCGCTGCCTATCTCAAGACCACTTGGTGCAACTACACCGCTGGCAACCTCCCTGCCTGCCTCACGAAGCTTTATATAGAGCAAATCCTGGAAGTTTACCTGCGAACGCTTGAAACCGTTTGTGTTGATATTGGCAAGATTGTTCGCTATCGAATCTACCATTGTCTGTTGGGCCGACATACCTGTCGCCGCCGTTGAAAATGCCTTAAGCATAATTACTACTCCTTGTTTAGTTCAAATACCAAACTAACTATTCGCTACACCTATCATAACCTTATTGTTTTCCGCCCTCTTACTCAGCAGCTTCATATTCGTCTCATACTGTCTGGTAACCGTTACCAGGCTAACCAGTTCCTCAACGAGTTTTACATTGGAATTCTCAAGAAAGCCCTGTCGAACGGTCATTTCATTGGTCTCTTCAGGCTCAAAATCCTCCGTAGCTGCGTAGCAGTTTTTGCCAATCGAAGCAAGTTTTCCCTCATCGTCGCCGAAGTCAACCAATTTCAACCTGCCAAACTTCATATCACCCGATGATACTGACCCGTCACCGGCTATGTTAATCTGCGCCATACTCACTTCCGGAGGGATCACTATCGGCCCTTCTGCCCCTGCCATCAGCCTGCCCTCGAGGTCAACCAACTGGCCCTCTTTATTGACATGCATAACTCCGTTTCTACAGTAAACCGGAGATTCCTTGGGTCGTTCAACCACAAAAAACCCTTTCCCACTAATAGCTACATCAAGCGGTCTGCCAGTGCGAAGGAGCGAACCCTGCGTAAAATCGATTGAACCTTTTATACCAATCTGCCCTGTTCCTGTCGCACCATTTGATTCTTCCATCTGCTTAGTGAAAGAATTCACACTTCGCTTAAAACCTGTCGTACTAACATTTGCAAGATTATGCGCTATCGTGCTGTACTCTTTCAGCAAAGAATCCACGCTCGAAGTTATCTGTCCAATGGAACTAATCATTTGCGGTCGCCTCCTGCAAGCTCATATTCGGCGGAGGAGTTATTAACGGCCCCGCCGATTGCCATACTATTTGTAGCACGGATAAGTTCATCAACACCGGCTTCATTAAGACCGAGAAGCTCAACACCTACAGAACCAGTGTTTGCAGATGCCCTGTATCCGCGAACCTCACCTATGTCTTCGACGAATTTGCCGTTTTCCAATTCAAAAATCAGCAATACCCTGTCGCCACTGCTTACATTCAATTCCGTGCTTATTCGCAAACCAGGACCTGATATTTCTGTTACGGTTGCGGGATAAAACTGAGGAGCCTCCACGGAACCGGAACTGCTTTCTGCCATCATTGGAAAATGAGCTACCATCGCGGGCTTATTGACAGAAACACGAAGAAATCTACGACGATTGATGAAACGGATATTGTCGGAATGACTAAGTACAAGTTCATTTTCACCACAGCTAATCGCCAGAACATCAAACTCCCATGTCGCCGCGCAAAAATGATACTGAACATTCCACACTTCACCTGGGTTACAATTAATCGGCAATTCAGGCTCAACAGTAAATTCAAGCTCGTTGTTTTCAACTATCACCGCCTCTATCCGCGCAGAACCAGGCTTTGTCGAAAGGCCAAGTGAAACCTTCCTGCCATCGGTCATCTGCCTGCTGGTCAGGGCATTGCCCCTGCCGCCCTTTACACCAAACGAATATGTCTTCCTCTTGAAACCAAGCTTCTCCTTGATAAGGTTCACCCGGCTGTTCAGTTTCTTCCTTGCGGTAACATCATTGCCAGCGGCGAAATACTCACGCATAAGGTCGGACGCACCCCTGTTAAAGGCCGTCGCCATGGTAAAAACAGAGTCCTTCCGTTTAATACCGGCCCTTGCGGCAATGTCAGAAAGCATTTCCCTCTCCTCGGCACCGAGTCCCTGCCTGTCGGCGGATTCATTAAAACGCCTCTGTGAGGAGGCCGTTTCTTTACCAGAATTCACGCGGCGAAAGGCAAGCAGCAGTATCGTCAGAATAAACGCCACCGATGCGCCAAACAAAACGAACCATCGGTTGGCCATAATACTGCCACCGTTCGGGTCAAGACTCCGTATCGCCTGATATCGCTGGGCGAATGTAAGCGACGACAAAGGTAAATAACTGAATTTTTGCAGTAACATCAACATTGCTAAAATTACCTGATTAGATTCGTCAGATCACGAAGAACATCATTTGCAATCCTTATCGTTCTGGCATTGGCCTGGAAACCGTTCTGGGCCTGCATCATATTCACAAACTCAGTTGCCACATCCACATTTGACTGCTCAAGGCTCTTTCCTGTTATCGTCCCTGCCCCGCCGGTTGCCGCCAGTCCGGCAACAGCATCACCAGAGTTAGACGAAGCAAGAAAATAACCGTTTCCAACCGCTTCAAGACCGCCCGGATTCTGGAAAACACTCATCTGGAGGGATGCGACATCCTTTTTAACTCCGTTTGAAAATGTACCCACCACTGTGCCGGCATTGTCAATGGAAATACTCGCAAGTGAACCTGCCTCATAACCATTCTGGCTCAATGCGCTCGCACTGGATTGCTCGCTTGCAAACTGGGTCAGGCCGGTAAACTCACCTTCTGTACCCAGATCCAAAGTAATGTTCTGTGTCGTCGTTGGATTATTCGTAAGCTTAATGCCGAATACCAACGATTCCGAAACACTCTCCAGTCCGTTATATGAACCATCAGCGGAGAACTGTACCCCTGAAATACGCCTGTTCAGTGTACTGGAATTGGCAATATCATAGCTGGCCCATGTACCAGTTACTTCGCCCGTAACACCCTTAATCACAAGATCCCATGTATTGGTAGTATCGGTCTTGACAAAATTACCGGTAAGAACATGTGAGTCGCCCATCGAATCATATACCGTTATATTAAACGATTTGGTATCGTTACCACCTACCGTAGTCAAATCAAAGTAAGTCGGCACAGTAAGTGTATCAGTACTGGTACCGGCTACCTTCTCCGTATATGCCATACCAGTAATCATCTCCTGACTGTAACCGGTAGTATCTGAGGTAAGCACGATCTTGCCATCGCTATTCAAAGTCGCGGTCGCATCGGCAAACTTGCCGCTAATCCAATCAAGCACATTCTGTACCGTACTTGCGTCGGTTACGGTGTAATCACCTGCGGCAAGCGCCGTCGTCCCATCGGCAGCAACACCGGTAACTGAGATAGCACCGTATGGAGTTGTCTCTGTGCCGGCGTCGAACTGATCAAGCGCAGTAATAAGTGTAGTTGTCGCCGCGATCGAGGCCCCACTTGTAATAGTAAAGGCAAGGTCGCTGGTAATCTTCTGATACGTCGCCGCACTGTCCGGCCCGGATGTACGCAGGTTGCCGTTGACGGTTATCGCGGAAGTCGGATTCGCCGGCAGCGAGGCATCCCACGGAATATGAATACTTGAATCGCTGGCAACCTGGAATCCTTCGGTTTCACCCGCGGTTCCTATCCGCTGAACCTTATATCCGGTTGCCGGGTCAACCAAAGTATTGTCCGAATCGACCGCGAACGAGCCTATTCGCGTATAAATGTTCTGGGTCCCGTCATTTAGAACGAAATACCCCTCGCCATCTATCGCACAGTCAAGATCCTGGCCGGTCGCCGAGATATTACCCTGGGTCATATTCCGATTTACGCTGGATATACCGACACCACTGCCCATCTGCTGCGGATTGGTACCGCCAAGACTCCCTGATGGGCTGGATGCCTTCTTAACCGTCTGGCTCAACAGCTCCGAAAAGGTGATATTGCTGGCCTTGTATGCCGTCGTATTAACATTGGCAAGGTTGTTACCAGCCACATCAAGCATGCTCTGGTGAACCTTAAGGCCCGATACGCCTGCTGATAGTGCTAAACTCATTTTATTCTCCTTCTATCTATTTTGAGATTATTCTTCACTTTTTATTCCTGTTATTTCGTTAAGTTTAATTGGAAATATCCTGTCCTCCTGAGTCGCATCCGGATTAGTAATTGTCGCCCGAACGCTCAGTCTGGGCTGACCGTCAACGATATTTATCGCTTCAACCTTTCCGGACAGATATTGCTCATGGTGCCCGCTGTAGAATGCAACCTCTTTGCCCAGCAGGCTCTTGGCATAATCAAGCTCAGCCACGAGCATTGCACCATGGAAGCTCGCATTCATCTTCTCCATCGTGGCGTTCATCTCGGATATGTTGCTGTTCATATCCTCAGAGAGAGAAAGCTGGGTGAACTGAGCAAGCTGAGAGGCCATCTCTGTATTATTCATAGGTTCGAGCGGATTTTGGTTTTGAAGTTCTGCTACCAGAAGCTTCATAAAATCCATCTGCTGCTGGTCGGATGAAGTTAAACCTGCTAATGATGTCATGATAAATATTCCTTAACTTTTATATCCTTTTTGACAGAGCCATATCAACTCGGCACTACTTGACCGGTCAAAACATATGCAATTATTGTGCCATCAAATCAACCACGAACCACCACAACAACCATAATCGCTTGTCGGAACTGGAGTTAAAATTTTGACTGAACCTTACAACCAAGTCTTTGATTACAGGAAAACACATAAAATATGGATAAAAATTCCCCACCTGTCGGAAAATTGTGCCGCATCCACCCCCACAGTTACGTCCGATAATCTTGCAGCCTGCGGACCTCCTCGTTTTATTTTGCCTATTTTGCCTATTTTGTCGGAAGGTCCTATAAAATTTTTAAAGTTTCAACACTTCTTATGCCGAACTTATTCTCATACAAAGCATCACACTAAACAATATTTGTCAATTTCAGTCAGTGAATACTTTACGGTAGGCAATTAAAACCGCAGCCGGTTATTTTAATTACTTGTCCGCGGACAAATGGAAATTTACAACTGAGCTCAGTATAATATGGCCCTTGAAAGCATCCTCATCGTCGGCAAAGAAGGAAAGACCCAGCAACTCGCCCGCCCGTTCACCAATCGTCTATTCGCTGCCGATGATACTGACGACCTGCGACGGATGGTTGATACCACAAGCCCTGACCTCATCATTTTCGATACCAGTACCGGCAGCGAACAGATAGCATCCTACCTCGCCAGTGGCCATCAAAACTCGCCGCAAATCCCGGTAATTATCATTGGATGCGGCAAATCACCGCATGAATCCGAACACTTTATCAATCTCGGTGCCCATGATTACATAAACGGACAAAGCGACCACAACCGGCTCGGACAGGTTATCAACGATATAAAAAATTCACAAAACACCTCAGATGCCGAATACTACAGCACCGCATGCCCGTCAGCCGTCCAAATAGTCGGCAAAAGCCCCGCCGTCGAACAATCACTAAGAATGGTAAACCTCGTCGCACAAAGCTCATGTAACCCGGTTCTGATTGTCGGGGAAACAGGTACCGGAAAAGAATTGGCCGCCCAAGCCGTCCATACGCTAAGGCACGGAGCAAACAGTAAATGCGTCGCAATAAATTGTGCCGCACTTACCGCCAATCTGCTTGAAAGCGAACTCTTCGGACATGTAAAAGGCTCTTTCACCGGTGCGGACCGTGAGAAAACGGGACTGCTTGAATTGGCTTCCAACGGATCAATCTTTCTCGATGAAATCAGCGAAATGCCGATCGATCTGCAGGCAAAACTGCTGCGTGTACTCCAGGAAAAAACATTCAGAAAAGTCGGAGGAGTTACAGACATTAAAACCAATGCGACAATTATCGTATCAAGCAACCGCAATCTCCTCAAAGAAGTTGACAGAGGAAAGTTTAGAAGGGACCTCTACTACCGCCTTACAATCTGCCCAATTAATCTCGCACCGCTTCGCTCCGATGACAGAAAAATGGACATACCACTACTGGCAGACTACTTTATCAAAAACTCCACCATCTGCCCTGACAAGACCGGAAAAATTAAGGGGATGACAAAGCTGGCCGCCGAAACTTTAACCAGCCACCACTGGCCTGGCAATGTCAGGGAACTGAAAAATGTTATAGACAGGGCGATACTGTTGGAGACAACCGACAAAATCGGGATGAGTAACCTGCTGATAAACCCCGACGACATCACCTGCCTGCAGGGAAGCCATGTCGGGGCGGGACTAAAAGATTTCTCACTTGAAAAGGCGGAAAAAGAGCTTATCGCAAAGGCCCTCAATGAGTCCAACTGGCAAAAAACAAAGGCCGCATCACTACTTGGTATCACAAGAGCAACCCTCTACGCCAAAGTAAAGCACTACAACATCCAGCAGGCCGCCGCCGAGCCCGCAGCCGCCTTAACCGCCTGATAAGGGCAAGAACAGCTCATTAACGCTGTTTGTAGGCCAGGTATGTCGCCGCTAAACCAAAAGAGTGTTTGAACTCGTCAACTTCTGTGAACCCAGATTGCAACAATTCATTGTGAAGATCTATTTGTTTACGCCATTTTATGACCGATGTAACAAGATAGTTATACTCTTTAAACCGGCCTGTTATAAGCGCGGCAAAAATCGGAAGAACATAGCGAAAATAAAAAAGGTATGCCAGACGGATAACCGTATTATGCGGCAGTGAAAATTCGAGAATGCAAACCTTCCCACCCGGCTTGAGAAGCCTGTGCATTTCAGCAAGACCCTTTTTCAGATTTGCCATATTTCGCACACCAAAGGCACAACTGATAATATCGAATGTTTCATCTTCGAGCCCGGTTTTGAGACAATCGCGCGTCAGCCAGCAAATCGTGGTTGCCCCAGCAAAAGATTTGCCGATGGAGGCCTGCTTTTTTTCGGCAAGTTTGATCATCTCATCGCTGAAATCACATCCGACCGCCATCTTAAGGTGTGGTTGGGCCTTTAGAAAGGTAAATACCATATCGCCGGTTCCACAGCACATATCAAGCAGAACCTGACCGGCCTGGGGCGCAGCAAATTGGACGGCCTTTCGGCGCCAGCGATGATCGGTCCACAGGCTCAAAAGATGATTAGCCAGATCATAACGGCCGGCTATCGTATTGAATATCTTTTTAATCCGTGTTGATTCCTGCGGATTGTCAATCAGTATTCTCCTCCGCGGCAGAGTCGGTTTGATTAAAAAGGTTCTCTTCCGACAAAAACCACTCATCCATCTGCTGCATAATCTTCTGCATCTTCTTTTTCGGCTCCTCTATTTGTTTTTTAGCTTCTTTCGTACTCTCATCATCCATTACATAAGGCGTAATAAACATAAGCAGTTCACTGTTGCTCTTGAGAGTTTCTTCATGGCTGAATAATCCGCCGATGATTGGTATATCGCCCAGAAGCGGAACTTTGTGTTTGATCACGCTGTCCTTCTGGAAGAGAATACCACCAAGGAGTATCGTCTCACCGTCATTAACGATAAGATGAGTTGTGGTGTTGAGTTTATCGATGGCAATTTGACCATTAACAAGCTCGCTGGCAACCTCTGATATTTCCAGATCAATGGTCATATCAACGGCCTTTTCCGGCGTAATGTTCGGCCTGACACGAAGTGTTACACCGACATCTCTATATCTAACATCTTCCTTTATCGCCGCACCGGTAGTATCAGTTTGAGAACCTTCGACAAGCGGAACTTCCTGGCCTTTCATAAAAACAGCCTCTTCATTATCTTTAGTCCATAACGTAGGCTGATTGAGTACTCTGGCGTTTGCTTTTTTGACCAGCAAATCGACGAGAACATTGATATTGGCTGTTGTGGTCAAAGACAAAGAGCCCCAGCTATCCGCATTTACCAGCTCATTCAGAACATTAAGGGCACTTTCGCCGAGTGTACCAAATGCCGAGCTATTTGAGGCAAGCTGGATACCAAGCGAAGTCATATTGGTGTGGGCGATTTCAATTATCACCGCCTTTATCATTACCTGTTTGCCGGGCTTGTCCAGTATCGTTATCAACTCTTTTATATCATCAAGATACTCAGGCGGAGCAAGCACAAGAAGGGCCTTGCTGCGATGGACGGGGATAAACCTTATCTTACCGATAAGATTACTTGTAGGCATCTCATCATCCCGTCTGCTTTGTGATCCTCTACCCCACCAGAAATCCATTGCATCCTGTGATTGAGAACTGTTTTCTCCGGTATTCGATTGGTTTTCCTCATCAGTAGTGGAATAATCAGTCAATCCGCTCTTTGACCTTCGGATCGTGGCAGTTGTACCCGGCTCGTTCAATATTGCGTTCAACTGTTCGCACAAATCTTCCGCATCGGCATATTTGAGTATAATAGGTATCGGAACCTCAGCCTTTTCCCGGCTGTCAAGCTCCTTTATCAGCTTTTCGATTATATCATAAGCCTGGGGAATTTTGCTGATGACGATTATCTTCTTGGTATCGGGAACCGGCTCAAATGTGAGCATCCCGTAGAGGTTTCCAACGATTTTTTCCTTCTCGTCGCTGTCGCGGCCAAATATGTAATCGAAAATACTTCGGCTGCCTCCGTCGCCTTCGGTGAAAAGGGTACTTAAAAGCTCAACCATTTTAACAGGATCGGAATTATCAAGCGTGATTATCCTGTACTGATCCTTACTGACGTCCAGCGGAACATCCCACTCCTTTATTTGTTCCCTGATCTTTTCAATATTCTGGGCAGAGGCTATCACGGTAACCTGGTTCTGTGCAGGGTATGATATAACTTTTACTACATCATTAGGGCTTATTTCTCTGCTGCTGTACCCTCTCCTGCTGTATCGATTTTGGTAGCCAGACTCCTGTTCGTAAAGTTCTTCTATATGCTCCTTTATCTGGTCGGCATCCGCGTATTTCAGTGGAAAAGTTTCATCGTCGAATACATCGGAAGTGGGCCGGTCGATTTCGTTGATAATATCCTCGATAAATTTGCGTTTATCTTCACTGCCGAAAATAATAATCTGCCTGGACTGCGGCAGTGCCTCAACGACTACGCCTGTTTTCAGTTCAGTACCCGGAGTTTCAGCTATCGCATTTTCCACCATACGAGCCACCTCGCGCACATCTGCGAATCGTATCACAATGGTTGTCTGTCCAGGCTTGACGGTATCGTCTGTATCGAGTTTTTTAATCCACTCACCGATTTTTTTAATATCTTCAGACGAACCTCTTGCAATAATCCAGTTCTTTTTTGGTATTGGAATAAGCTTTACGGTTATCTGGCTCGTTTCGATACTTACTGATGTCGCAGGTTTCGGGCCTTTACCGCTGGTCGGCTGTGGCGAAGGTCGTTTGCTGACTCGTTTGTCTTTCGTATCGAGAATAAGTTTCAAAATACCAACCAATTCGATTGGGTCGGCGTGTTTAATCTCAAAAAATTCTTCGGCAAACTGTTCCGATTCGGGTATATCCAGCTCTTTTATGATTCGTTCGATTCGCATCAGATTTTCAACTGTATCAATAACCGATACGATGCCGGAACTTTCAATTCCGGTAATGTGTCCATATTCATTAACGAACGGACTAACAGCCATAACCACTTTTGTCGGGCTGTAGCTTTCGATACGGAAGAATTTTTCAACTATCCGCGACCTGTCCAGCTGGCGGGCAAGCGGCTCATCGGGACCAAGGGTTGGTACCGAACCCAGTTTGGCCTCGGCAATGGGCTTGAGAAAAATCCTGTCGCTGGCTTGTTCAACTACAACGCCTCGAACACGCAACGCATCGTAGATAAGTGAAAGAGCCCTGGCCCTCGTAACCGCCTTTCCGGAATGAATGGTTACCTTGACTTTCATGATCTCATCACTGGTAGGAATGATCGGTTTTTCGGTCCAGTCGTAGAGTTTTCCGATAATCGCCTTCATCTCCACATTATCAAGATTGATAGCTTCAAGAACCTCTGCGGATTCGTTAGGCTCACTTACATCGGCGGCTGGCTCCGGCTCTTCCTTCCCGTTTGCATCACCTTTTGTCTCCGTTGACTCTTCTGAGGGCTCCGTTGACTCTTCTGAGGGCTCCGTTTCAGCAGGTTCTGCGGCCTTTTTTCCCTTCGCCTCCTGCTCATTGCCGCCGCTGGCCTCAGTACCAACAACCTTTGCGGATTCAGTCTCTTCCACAATATCAGGCAAAATGGCGGTAATAAAAAAACCAAGCAGTACAAGTGCAACCAGGGCAACTGCCGAAATTAAAATTATAAGCTTTAGCCGTTTCAATTTTCTCTCCTCGAATATATTTAACTACTCATTGAATATAGTTAACGATTATCTTTATCTTGGTCTCTCACGATCTCTGGGCCGATCTCTGGGCCCCTCGCGATCTCTGGGTCTTCTACGATCTCTGGGTCCTCCACCTTCTCCGCGGCCTCCACGTTCTCCACGCTCTCTACGTGCCCTGCGAAATGCTTCTCTTTCTTCCGGTGACATATTTCTAAAATCTATCTGCACACCTTCCGGGCGAGCCATGATCTTTGAAGCCACAGCAGTCTTTTCAACGGGCTTGTCTTTACGTTCTTTCTCCGACTCCTTCTGAACAGGCCGAGAAGCTGATGCATCAATCTTACCGGCACCGAATGCCGGAAGACTCATTTCCTTGTCCTGCCACAATATCATTACCTCCGTCGGTGCGATAGAAACTATCTTTGCACCGCCAACATCCTGACCAACCTTATAGGCCTTGCCATTTACGATAGCCGTATCACCAAGAACACCTGTACATACCGGCGGCTTTGGCTTTGGCGCAGGAGGGCCAAACATATTCTTCTGCTTAAGACTTTTGACAGCTTCATGTCTTTTGGAAACACTTTTTTCGATGTTCTCGTCATTTTGACCGAATCCGGCAACCGCATCTTCAATCCTGTCGCCAAGAACAACAGAGCCTACACCGAATGCGGCAACCTTAAGGACCGTCGCCAATATCAGAAGCATCGCCAAAACACACAAGCACTTCGGAAGGAGTTGTTTCCTGTTTTTCGCAAGAACGATCTTCGTTTCATACCTGCCTGTTGAAAAACCAAATTTTATTGCTTTATTCAGCATATTTATTTTCTCCGCTATTTAACAAATGTCGAAACGATTAATATAAGATCCATCGGCTTGCCGCGATCCTTCATATCGCATTTAAGCTGAATATCTTCAATGCCGACAAGATACGGATTGTCCCTGAACGATGCCAGCAAACCAATTATCTGGCCGTATTTCGCCTGGCCCCTGCACTCAAGCAGTTTGGTTCTATAACCACCAGCGGCCTTGGGAGTTTTTCTAGTAAGGTATTTAAGGCTCTTAACTTTGATGCCGGACTGTTTCAGTTGTTCGTTAATTTTTTCTCTGAACAACGGCATCTGTATATTTTCCTTTTTCGGCATTTCAAGTTTTGGAACTGTCGCCATAAGACCTGCCCGTTTAACGGCCGCCGCTCTGTCGGTCTTTGATATACTCTTAAGTTCGCCTCGCTGTCGGCTCAGCTGACCTGCGGTAAGACGCCAGCTGTCAATCCACGGGGCTGCAGCAAAAAGATAGCCAACAATCGCCACGACCGCTACAGCGGCCAACTTCAAGGCCTTTTTGTCTCTTTGGCTAAGTTTAGCGATCATATAATTCACCCGCCTCTGATGGATTTACCATAATTAAAAGTTATTGTGTAATTCACCTTATCCTTGCTGGCAGAAGGGTTGGGAATTTTAACATTCACAATCCCTTTCTGAGACTTCAAAGCTTTCTCAAGCTTATACAACTGATCCCAACTGCCTGCTGTTCCAGAGACACTTACCTTTGCGTCTTTCCGTCGATAGCTGAAACTGTCATACATCATATCGCTATCGCAGCATTTATTAATCTTCGTCAGCAATCCAATGACATCGCGCCTTTCAGCGGCAACAATCTTTCGCAAATTTTGCTGTTTGATAAGACCTGCAGCAGTTACTTTGCTATCTCCGTGTTCGGCAGACATAAGCTTATCAAGTCGTGACAGGCTGAGTTTGTCCATCGCAAAACAGACCAGCAAAAACACCACCAGAGAAGCGGTGGCAAAAACAACCTGATGTTTCAAACTCATACCGGAAGAGGCGGTACCGCTCTTAGGCGGAGTATATAACCCGTCAAAAAGTTCAAGCCAGCTGCCATCCGAATCTAACGCCATCATCGCTGTTCCAAGAACGGCGAAGTATTCATAAATATCCGCCTCTGCCATTGGCAGCCGCTGACTATCGAACCTTGCCGAATATCCGTTAATACCATTCTCACCGAGATATGACAGCAGTCTTTGCTGGTTCTGACCTGGCTGAGAAAGAATGAAAACTTCAGGACCATGAACATCTACGCCGAACATCTCTATCACATTACGCAAATCATGAGTGAACAAACCTGCATTATCATCAAAATTCTCCGGACCGGATAAATCGGAAAGACCGATATCGATTATCGCAGAATGGCTCAATCGGCCATTCTCGCATGACAGAACGCGGCTCTGGTCAGGATCCATTTTTATAATTATACTTGGCGCACTGCCGGCGTCGAACAACTCGCTCCAAGCACGAACAGTTCCTTCGCAATCAAGAAATACATTGGAGGCCTGGTGGATATTTCCATCCTGTATGGTTTTTTCCAGCAGACTTTTCCTGGCCGCCGCTATCGTCACCGGTATCTGACCGTCGACCAATTCACCGGCCCGCCAGGTGAACCGAACATGTTCCGATGGCAGCGGAAAGAGCCGTTCGGACTGCATCTTAACGATGGAATCAATACGGTCATAGGGAACATTCGGAATATCTATCCTGTAAAAAGCGACTGCCTTTGAGGAGGCGCAAAATACAACTTCGTCAAATTGCCGCGAGGCTTCGTCAAGGAATTCACGCAGACCATCCAACTGGCCGGACTCTTTGCGAACAACCTCAAAGCCGCCTGATTCACCTCTTTTCAGCGCAACAGCCATGTATCCATCGGTTGAGACAGATACCGATGCTATTACCCTGCCTGTTTCAGGATTTTTATAACCGTCATTCAATTAGTTGCTCCCACATACCAGTAAAGAATCTGCGACGGCATACTGCTATCTCGCACGACAACCGCCTCAAGCCTCTCAACTGAACCCGTTGTATCGGCCCTTGCTGTACTTTCCACTGAAAAAACACTTGAGCGGGTCGTCAGCATATCTATAAAATCTTTGGCATTGGTCTTCGTTACCGATTTAAGGTCAAACAAATCCGCAACGGAGACCATTGCTCCTGTACCCAAGCGATAATTGATTATGTCATCAACAATATTCTCTTTGCCGCCCAATACCGCCAGCAGCACCTCCCATGACGCCGTATTAACATTTACCCTGCCGGGTATCTTAGCCTCGTCAGTCAAAGTTATTTTATCTGCTATACTGCGAAATGTCTTCATATCAATGGGGCTGGCTTCATTGGAATTTTGCGGTTTTTTGCCTGGTTTGTCCGGCGTATTTTTGTTAATCAAACCGGCAATACTTTTATATTTATTTCTCGAACGGTTTTCAACTATCCACTTAGCATAAGATCGCCGGATATTCAGGTTATTCCTCAGCTTTCTCTCATTAGCAGTATTGATGTTTACCCTGTCGCCTCCATCAGCATCTTTATTCAGGTCGTATGAATAACAGGTAAGATATTGTGCCCACGCCTCGGAGGCGGGTACAATATAATCTCTGCCGGCCCCGCCAAAAAGCAGTTCGCCCAATACACCTTTGACACGCAAGAGCTCACAAACCGTCTTAAAATTGCCGTTTCGGATGCGATACGGGTGCGGCAGATTAAGATAATACCCCGCTTCGGCACCTTCAGCTCGCAAGTCGTCATCATCATCACGCCAATCGAGAATACTGTCGGCGATTTCACTGGTCATATTATCAAGAATCATAAGCTGGTTTTTGCTCGCCGTATTGATGTTAAGCTTGCCGGCCTCATCGTTTACTTCCACGGTAAACCGGCATAAATCCATCTGCACATTATTAAAGTCTTCGATATTATTGCACCACAAGTCATCAAAACTGTCGCTATCGGTTTCGTCATCGTTTAGAACCGCGATCGCAGTTTCAACCGCCCCGCGGTGAGCCCACTTAAAGCGGATCCGTTCGGCAGCGGAGAGACTGACCCTTGTATCAAGACGACTTGTCTGAGCGGTAACCGCCGAGAGAATAGACAGTATCACAAGCAGCCACAAAACCGCTATCAATACAAGTGCATTTTTGTTATCTCTTTTCATTTATCCGTCATTTCCGCTATTTACGGGAACCGGCATTCTCGGAAAACTTACGAGAAAACTCTTTGCCATAAGGTTTTTTCCCGTCTCATCTCCGTCATCGGCGCCGGCTGCTATTGTAATCCGTACAAGCTGCGGCAACTCCCTTTCCGTCTCCGGCCATTCGTCATACCAACTGCTGCCATCAAAATACAGCAAATCAAATCCGGTTATATCTTCGGCGATAATTGTCAGGATACCGCCAAGGCTCTCCTGCTGACTCTCGACACCTACTATCGGACAATACCGCCTCGCAAGGACAGAGCCTTCACCATCTCTGCGAAGAAAATATTGCACCTCATACACATCGCTTTCGATAGCGGCCGCTCTTGCCTTAGTCATACTAACCGTACGAAATACAATGTTTTTGACCGGACCTGAAGCATCCTGTTCAATAGTACCGACAAATTTAACACTGTTAATATCGCTATCCCTGTACAGGTTAGCAAGGTCTGTCCGTATGCGCCGCGCCGCAAAGGTAAGCTCGTCGGATACAGAGCTGTTTTTGGAAACCAATTCTTTCGCAGCCGTAACCATTCGAAGCGAACTAAGCGCAACAAGAGCGATAAACGCGCCCATTACAGAGGCTATCATTACCTCAAGAAGGGTAAAAGCTTCGCATTTTTTTCTGCGAATTTTCATCCGCCGTCTCCATCTGTATTTACATCCGCCAAAAGCCCTTTACCGTTAAGAACCGTCGCCGCTGAAACCGAACCATGCGCCCAGGAAACGGTAACATCAACACGATAAAGGTTATCCGCCTCCTTTTCGGTAATCCAGACCTGCCAGTGATGGCCGGTTTCGTTGTTTTCTTCTTCGCCAAAGCCGCCGGACAGCTGACCGGCCTCTATAAAGTCTTCAATACCGACAGAATCTATCAAAGTAAGCTGATTATCGAGCAGCTCCCACGCAAATTCATATTCACGGTTATTCTTAACAGCAGTCAGGCTGCGAGTGCTTAAAGTACAAACGACAATAACAACCATGCTCAGCAGCACCGCTGCTATCACCACTTCAATCAGACTAAAGCCACTGTTATTTTTCGCCTGCCGGTTCATTAGTATTCGTCCAGGTCAATTATTTTCCTTCGTACTTCCTCTGCCTCACCGAAACACACCTCAGCCCGCCCGCTCCCCGCGGACAGATAAATCGTATAGTGATTCTTGCCGTCACCAATCTGTACTATCGCGGTATCGGCGGTACCATCAGGGTTAAACACTATCATCTCTTCGCCGCTATCATCTTCCAGCCCATCATCAACACGAAAGGTCGGGCTTATTTCTATTTTCTCAAACCGAACTTCGCCCTCCATCCTGCGAGGCTTCGTATATTGGTTACTTACCATCTCCTGGGCACCTGAACTTGTTTCGCCAGGCGAAAGGCAGAAAAAATTCTCTTTAACATTAAAAAGCAACCGGCAGGGAGACTGCTTTTCAATAGCAAGAATACGCGCATATTTGGCGGCAAAAAAAACATCTTTCGCCGTCTTTTCAACGAGCATCCGTTTATATCCGCCTACTGTAAACCAGCATGCCGCTCCCGCAAGAAGCCCGCACACCGCGGCAACCAGAAGGATCTCGATTAAAGTAAATCCCGCTGGCATCTTTGAATTCGTTCCAGCCGCATTCTCAGTCGTTATAAATATCTTCATTCTCCGTATCCTCTTCGCCGCCTTCAACTCCATCGGCACCAAAACTGATCAAATCGAAACTGCCGGGATTGTACATACCTTCCTCAACATATATGTATGGATTTTCCCACGGGTCCAAAAGGTCGCTTTTTTTCAGATACGGCCCGTTCCATTTTTCCTCCAGATCGCCCGGCGCCTCCAGCAGCACCTCAAGCCCTTCCGAATCGTTCGGAACCCTTCCGCAATGGTACTGAAACTGGGCCAGCCCGCCCTCGATAATCGCCATCTTGGACCTTGCTATACCGCGTTTGGCCTTGCCAAGACCGCGGAACATTCGCGGAACAACAAAAACCGCAAGCAAGCCAATAATTAAAGCAACAGTCAAAACCTCTATTATGGTAAATCCTTTTCTACTCATTTTACCTCCATTGTTATAAACCTGAATTGTCAGAGGGTTTGTCCGGAATAATTACCCACGCTATGAAATAAGCAAGCGTCACAGGAACTATCCCCGTAAATAAACATACACAAACGGTTATCAGTCGAATCACAGTAGGGTCAAGCTCGTATGTTTCGCCGATACCAGCACATATCCCGAATATCCTTTTATCCTTTTTTGATAAGTACAGTTTTCTCATTCGGCCTCCTTTCGCAAATATACAATCAAATCCCTATTCCGCCAAACTCCATCGCCATAATAGGAAGCAGCGTCGCGGCGATAATAAAACCTATTATAAGTGCAAGTATCATAATCAGTATCGCCGGAAATATTGCCATAAACCTGGTAATAGCAGCGTCGGCCTGCTCATCAAAGGTGTCGGCGGCATTCAACAAAAGTTCATCAAGCTTTCCTGTCTGCTCACCTATCGCAACTATCTGAACAAGAAGCGGAGGAAACATACCGCTCTCAGCCAGGGGTTCGGCCAGCGGCCTGCCAACCTTAACCTTATCTGCCACATTATCAATCTGGACGCCAAGCAGTTCATTTCCAAGCGTGCCTCGCACAACATCTAATGCGCTGAGTATGGTAATACCGCTTTTGGTAAGTGCGCCAAGTGTTCGAGCAAATCTCCCAACAGCAATCGCCTTAAGCACTCCGCCAAGCACCGGAACTTCCAAGATAAAACCATCCCATTTCAACCGGCCTGGGGCGCTTGCCTTCCATTTAACAAAGTAATACACTCCGCCGCCGCCAGCCAATGCAGTAATCCAGCCGAACCGTATCAGAAAATCGCTCAGTCCCATTAACATCCTTGTCGGAAGCGGAAGCATTGACAGGGAGGTTCCGATAGTTTCTATTAACTGCGGCAATATCATTGTCAAAACTATAACAACAGAAATAAGCCCGACAGCCAACACAAAGATTGGATAAGCCAAAGCATTTTTCATATTCGATTTTACCTTTTCATCCCTGCCAAGAAGCAATGCCAATTGCGTCATCGTTTTGTCAAGGATACCGCCGGTTTCGCCAACTCGTACCATCGAAACATACAAATCACCAAACGCCCTGCCATCGGCCTCCATTGCCTCAGACAGCGACTGACCGCTGCGAACCGCATCCGCCAAATCGGCTAAAAGGGTCTTCGTAGATTCCTTATGCTGCTGGGAACCGATAATTTCGATCGCCTCCAAAATCGGAAGACCAGCACGAAGAGCTGCGCTTAACTGATTGGTGATCGCAAGGATGTCTTTGCTCTTAACTCTGGCTCTACCGAACAGGGAGAGCTTGTTTGACAGCGGACCGGCCGCGGAAGCCTTGGCTGCACCTGCCCTTTCGATTATCTCAGTTGCGAACCGCCCAGCCTGGGCAAGTTCAGCAATGGCACCACGCCGGTCAACGGCCTCAACTGAACCATTCACGGATCTGCCAACGCTATCAACACCTTTGTAAGAAAACTCAGCCAATCACCGTTATCCTTTATCTATTTCTGTTAATCATCCTCTATTCCCTGTGTAACCCGCAAAACTTCTTCCGGCGTAGTCATACCTGCAAGTATCTTTTCTATACCATCGTGCCGCATAGACACAAAACCATCGCCAGCCGTCTTGGAAATCTCCTCAGTCGTCGGGCTGGAGGAAATGAGTTTGCGAAGTTTATCGCCTATCCTGAGCAACTCGAATATGCCGACTCGTCCAAGCATACCGGTATTATTACATTCGCTGCATCCTTTGCCGTGGTACAAATCCGCTTTGGGACTGATAATTACGGAATTGTTCAAACTCCTCAAAAGGTTCTCGTCAGGATGATAGGTCTCTTTGCAAACCGGACAAATCCTTCGTACAAGTCTTTGCGCAAGAACGCCTTCAAGTGAGCTTGCCAGCAGAAACGGTTCAACACCCATATCTATCAGTCTCGTAACCGCCCCCGCCGAATCGTTGGTATGCAAAGTTGAAAAAACAAGATGCCCTGTAAGTGCCGCACGAATAGCAATGTCAGCCGTTTCCTTATCACGAATTTCGCCGACCATGATTATATTGGGGTCCTGCCTTAGTATATGCCTGAGTCCCCTGCTGAAAGTAAGACCGCGACGAGGATTAACCGGCATCTGGATAATACCATCAAGCTGATATTCAACCGGGTCTTCAATCGTAATAATTTTCAGACCGGGAGAGTATATTCGATTGAGCGCAGCATACAAAGTCGTTGTTTTACCACTACCTGTCGGGCCGGTTACAAGAACTATTCCGTGCGCCTTACCAAGGCACTGACCGAATTCATCAAGGCAGCCTGAACTCATACCAAGCTCTTCCAAACCGATTAGTGCCGCGTTCCTGTCGAGGATTCGCATCGTGATCGATTCACCAAAAACTGTCGGAACTGTAGAAACACGGATATCAACTTTGTTGTCAACCGCGGAAAATTCTATATGCCCGTCCTGAGGAACGAACCGCTCAGCGATATCCATACCTGCCATAATTTTAATTCGAGAGATAATTGCGGCCTGCAGATGTTTCGGCGATGTCGATTTTTCAACCAGAACACCATCGATACGATATTTGATCTTCAGTTCTTTTTCAAACGGCTCGATATGCACATCAGAGGCACGAGCCTCAACAGCCTCAAGAAGAACAAGATTAACAAGGTTCACGAGAGAAGGCTCTCGCGCTAATTCGTGGAGTTTGGCAGTCGACATCTGTCCATTCCCGGCAGAACCATCATCTTGTTTTTCTGACGGTGTAAGATGGCTGAGCATACGAGCAACATTGCTGCCGTAAAACTTCATAATCGCCTTTTCAAGCTCAATATCGTTGCTGTAGTAGCGATTGATAGAACAGCCTGTAACAAACCGAAGCTCCTCAATCGCACGGGTCTCGAACGGCTGGGACATAGCAACAGAGATTTGCCCATCAACCTTTTCAAGGGGGAGAACGCTGTACTTACTAACCAGCTCAGCCGGAATCAGGTCAAGAATCGCCCTGCTCGGAGAAATATCTTCAAGTTCGGCCCGCTGAATCCCGGCTTGGCTGGCAAGAACCTCGGTAAGCTGCCTCTTGGTAACATGCCCAAGCTCAAGAAGGATCTGGCCAAGTCTGCGATATCGCTGTTTTTGACGGCTAAGAGCATCTTCAAGAGCGCTCTCGGCAAGATACGACCTCTCGCAAAGAAGCTGACCTATCTTTTTTTTTGCAACAAGACTGCGCATAACGCTCCTCTAAATACCCAACTTTATCCAAGTTACCCATTGTACACCCTAAAACGGTTTATTTCAAGAAAAATCCCGCATTTAGCGCGCACAAAGAGAGCTTCTACATGTATAGACGCTTGTGAAACCGTTTTGTTACATAAAAAATTAAAATTTTTCAACTTTTTTTGCTAAATCTTTGATTTTACAGCAATTATGACCTATATTGAGCAAAATAAATTTACAAGGAGCTCGGATAATGAAGATTGGCCGAATAATTAATGAAAACCAGCAAATGGTATTGGTCTCTGCCGCTGCAGATGGACAGCTGTTCAGAGCAGACGGGGACCCGCTGGCAGGGACAATAACACCAACTAACGAGCCTGTAGAGCCAAAAAGATGGCTCTGCCCGATTGAACCGAAAGTGATTATATGCATCGGACTCAACTATACGGAACATGTAAAAGAATCCACTTTTAGCAGCAACCTTCCGAAATACCCTGTAGTCTTCATGAAAAATCTCTCCGCGGCCACCGGACACAACGAAACGATTCACCTCCCTGCCGTTTGCGATGATGAGGTGGATTATGAAGGCGAACTGGTCGTGGTCATCAGCAGACCATGCTGTAATGTCAGCAAAGAAGATGCCCTTGATTTCGTTCTTGGCTACACAGCTGGTAATGATGTTTCCGCGCGTATCTGGCAGAAGACGAAAGGAGGCTCGCAATGGTGTCGCGGAAAGGGATTTGACGGATTCGCACCGATGGGCCCGCTTCTGACAACCTCCGACGAGATTACCAATCCAAACAGGCTTAAAATCAGGACCGAACTAAACGGTAAAATTGTCCAGCAGTCGAGCACAGATCATATGATATTTGATGTTCCAACCCTCATCCATTTTCTTTCCCAGGATACCACGCTGCTGCCTGGCACGGTAATCATGACCGGCACACCATCCGGAATCGGGTGGGCACGCGAGCCGAAACTAATGCTTCAAAAAGGCGACACAGTTAGCGTGGAAATAGAAAACCTCGGCCGGTTGACAAACAAAATCGGCTAATATGCCAATATGCTAATATGCCAATATCCAAGATGAGTTGCCAGTTCGCGGATAAATAACTTTAGAATAATCGGTTATAATCTCACTGGCGGTAATTGTCTGCCCTGAAGGATATATAACCAATTATGTTAGCATTATCACTTTCTGCCAGGCCTGCACCATATTTTTCCACAACAAATGCAATGGAGTCACCTACCGGTGCATCCAGATCGATATCCAGAACAGAAACATACTGAACGAAAGCGTCAACATACTCCATCGCTGAGGCGTATTGACTCCCTTTGGCAACATTTTCGAATGCCATAGCGATCGATGCTGCCATCTCCGGGGTAAACGGTGCATCGGCTGGAGCCAGTGTGTTGAACACCTGGATCATAGCAGCCATTCGTGAACCGTCCTCATCCTTTAAAATGCCGGCGGTATTTACCAGTGTCGCACAAGCCTGGCAGGGTTGTATGTTCGGATTAAGGGCAAGGGCATTGCCTATAGCAACCTGGATAGTCTCTGTTGTAATTCCAAGTTCTATAGCTACTGCCTGCATCAACTCAGGACAGCCCTCTACCAATGGTACTTCGAATTTGGCAAGAGCTACCACCAGGTCCGGGTCTGGGTCAGGGTCCGGTTTCGGTTTCGGGTTCGGGTTCGGCTTCGAGTCTGGGTCTGGGTCAGGGTCTGGGTCCGGGTCTGGGTCCGGATCAGGGTCCGGGTTCGGGTTCGGGTCCGGGTACGGTTTCGGTTTCGGGTTCGGGTTCGGGTTCGGTTTCGGTTTCGGGTTCGGGTCCGGGTTCGGCTTCGGGTCTGGGTCCGGGTCTGAGTCCGGGTCTGGGTCCGGGTCTGAGTCCGGGTCTGGATCAGGTCTGGAACCACCAGCCATACCTTCACCAACACCATACCCTTGGTTACCCGTCCAAATGTTACCTTTCCCATTACCATTGTTGCCTTCGCCCCAGTGGCCGTTACCATTCCCACCGCCGGGATTTCCGTTTCCCTTCTTGAGGTGCTGACCCCCGTGGACTGGATTCGGACCTTTGGCACCAATCGGATCCGGTACCGTAAGCGAACCCGCTAAGGACCCGTGGTGTACGAAAGCCCCGGAAAAGGCATCACCGGCAGCAAGAACACATACCTGGTTTGATGTATGGATTTTACCATTGTTTTTAAACTTTTTAACACCCGGTTTATTTGCAGCCAACGGGTTAACTTCAACAAAAATGTTGCTGCCAGGCTGTACAAAAAGTACTTTCTTGCCAGAGCTCATCGTAAGATACCCATCTGATCCGATTTGATTGGCTTTAGCTGCGCCGGCACCGCGGCCGTTGGCAACAAATCCGCCTGGATTAGTTATAGCGCCCACGTTAGAGGTGTTGGGCATTGCCCCGTTGAACTTGATTCCACCGGTGCCGGCAATAATACCTGCAGGATTGACTTTGATGTTGGGCATTGCCCCGTTGAACTTGATTCCACCGGTGCCGGCAATAATACCTGCAAGATTGACTCTGGTGTTGATCGGTGTCAGCATATTAATACTGTGTGGATTACCGTGCGGTTTGTTATGCCCAAGAGCCTTGCCCTTTGGTCCAGCCAGCGCAGTTAAAGGTGACATGTTAAAAAACAGACAACATATCACAAGACATGGTGCAGCCATCAGAAAACAATATCTTCCGGTAAATGTTCTTAGAAGTTTCATCATCACTATCCCCTTTCTTGATACCTGCTACGAGTCTCTTTGAGGCACCCCCATGATGCGCAAATATAGTCGTACTATAGTATCATTTTACCTTTTTTCTCTATGAATTGCAAGAGAAGAATTGCCAAACTGCTTAACCGGCGGATGCCAATCTCTTTTGACGGTTATTTCTATCGATTATACAAAAAGATCATGCATTTTATAGGACGCAACTAAACAAAAAGTCTGCATCTTTTTCCAGAAACAGGTTTTTTTTTACAATCAATTATCTTCAGATTCGCTAATTATTCACCAATAACTTCTAAACATTTGAGGTGATAAACAGATGACAGACATTTGGTGTAAGACCCTACCCATTGTCAAGACAAAAAAACCCCGCTGTCATCAATTGACAGCGAGGCTAATAGCCAGTGGGCCGGGCTGGATTCGAACCAGCGAAGGCTCACGCCAATGGGTTTACAGCCCATCCC